>Ga0210408_10000032_pt1 | contig 207520 bp, 169 predicted proteins | sample IncBWH4MmetaG_FD_155471 | JGI IMG/M metagenome (GOLD analysis project Ga0210408, IMG submission 155471) | Forest soil microbial communities from Barre Woods Harvard Forest LTER site, Petersham, Massachusetts, United States - Inc-BW-H-4-M | ecosystem: Environmental > Terrestrial > Soil >...
CTGGAGCTGTTCTACTGCCGCTTGCCGGAATTCCACCGGATAGTGGCCATTTTGTTGCTTTTTCACGACTACACCTTTCTGTAAGTGTAGCGGCTTTCCTGTGTCTCATTTTGGGGGGTCACTCCACGCCAATGTTTATGCGCCTTGTAGCGGCGTAGCGGCTGTAGCGGCATTTTTTTTACCCTGAGATGCTCACCCTGCGGGGAGCGATAACTCGTAGTGTGGCTGCATGCTGGCGGCTGAATGCCTGCTTCATCGACCCTCTTGAAAGGGGAGAGTTGAGGTTCTCGTCTTTCCATGCTTCGCTGCCGCGAAGCATGAGGTGCCCGGCCGCGAAGGATAGGGGCACTGACGGAAGGCGTATCGTATATTCTGTGCATCTGTGATGTATCCGGTTGAGAAAGGACCATGAGCACACCAAAAAAGAGCACGATCGCTGCCGATAAAGTGGCTTTGTACGACAAGCTCATTGCAACCAATCCCAAGATCGAACGCAAGGGGGCTGCCAATCCATACACTTCTTTGAACGGACACATGTTCACCCTCCTGCATCAATCTGACTCATTGGCCATCAGGCTTTCCTGATGGTAAGCGAGAGGAGTTTCTGAAGAAATATAAGACCAAGCTGTTTGAGGCGTATGGCGTGGTCATGAAAGAGTATGTAATCGGGTCCCCGATTCGCTGTTAAAGAATACGAAAGAGCTGCAGAAGTATCTCGAACTAAGCTACGAATATGTCAAGACATTGAAGCCCAAGCCGACTAAGAAGAAGTCCTGATGGGCGGGCCTTTTAGACCCGCGTTTAGCCAAAAACAAACCCTTGTTCACTGCGGAGGCATAGAGAAGAGAAAACCAAGAACAAGAATTTATGTTTTCGTGTTTATTCGCGTTGATTCGCGGCTAAATGGTTTTGGTCTTCTCTGCGCTCTCTGCGGTGAAAAATGTTTCCTAATTTCCAGCCGTCTTCGTAGATGCGCCTTCTGGTTTGGTGTCCCCTCGGTGTTTATCGAACCAGCCCATCACCATCAGGAGCTTGGCGATGTGGTGGCTGGGGCGCTGGGCTATGCCGTGGGGCTCGTCGGGGACGCGGACCATTACGCTCTCAACGTGCTGGAGTTTCAAGGCTTCGTAATATTCCTCTGCTTGCGAGATCGGAGTCCGGTAGTCAGCTTCGCCGGTCATCAACAATGTGGGTGTCTTTACGTTTTTGACGAGGGAGATTACCGAGCGCTTGGCATACTGCTCGGGATATTCCCAGGGCAATCCGGGGAACCAGTATTTGGTTACGAGGATGGGGATATCAGCAGTAAGAGCAAAGCTGAACCAGTCAATCACCGGATACAGAGAGGCTGCGGCCTTGAAGCGGGTGCTGCGGCCGATCATCCAGCAGGTCAGGACTCCGCCGCCACTGCCGCCGGTGACAAAGAGGTTGTCGGGATCGATAAAACCTTTGGCGATCACGGCGTCCACGGCAGAGTTCAGATCATAGAAGTCATCTCCTGGGTAGGCATGGTGGATGAGGTTGCCAAACTCCTCCCCGTAGCTGGTGCTGCCGCGAGGATTGATGAAGACCACCACGTATCCGTGGGCAGCATAGATCTGCTTCTCGAGATCGAAGCGGTCGCCATAGTTGCTAAACGGGCCGCCATGAATCTCCAGGACCAACGGATACTTCTTGCCGGGCGTGAAATCGGGTGGGGTCATGACCCAGCCCTGGATCTTACGGTTATCCAGCGACGAGTTGAACCAGATCTCTTCCACCTTGCCCAGCCGCCGTTGCGCCAGCAGATCATGATTCACATCAGTTATGACCCGGGCTTCAGGATGATTGAGGCCGGCAACAGCGACTTCACCGGGATGTTCCGGCAGGGTGCGAATCATGGCAATGGTCCCATTGCGCGAGATGCTAAAGGGATTACCCCCGGTTGTGACGTGGCTGGCAAGCTGCTTGAGCTGGCCGGAGAGGGAATAGAAACCGAGCTTGGTGTCGCCCTGGTCGTCGTAGACGAAGTAGATGCCGCTGCCATCTGCGGCCCAGTGGGGTTCGCGAGCATCACGGTCCAGCTTGGCGGAGAGATCATGGGAATTACTGCCATCGCTGTTCATTACATAAAGGCGGACGACCTGATATCCCTGGAACTTATCGTCGTAGCCCAGATAGGCGATGTGTTTTCCATCCGGGGAGATCACGGGCGAGCCATCCGGTCCACGACGGTCGGTCAGCGCTTTAACCGAGCCATCCTCCAGAGAGAACTGGTAGACCTCGGTGTCATTGGGGTTGTACTCGTAATCTTCGTGGCGGTTGGCGGAGACCAGCAGAAACTTGGAATCCGGCGACCAACTGGCTGCGCTGGCGTTCACGCCCGGACCGCCAAAATGAAAGCTGCCGCTGGTAACTTGTCTCGGAGTTCCACCTTCGGACGAGACCACGAAGACATGGGTATAACCTGGTTTTAAATAGCCGGCGGCATTGAAGCGGTAGATCGATTTGTCATAAACCACGGCAGGTTCCGCCCACTTTGCGCCAGTGGGCGCTTTGGGCATCTGCATCAACTTGACTGGTTCGGCTGGAACAAAGCCGGCAAAAGAGATTTCCTTGCCATCAGGAGACCACTCGATCCGGGAAGGCGCAGATTGCAGGCTAGTGATACGGGCTGTCTGGCCGGTATCCATCCAGCGGATGTAAATCTGCGCGTGTCCATCTTCGTCCGAGGTATATGCGAGGCGCGTGCCATCGGGCGACCAGCGCGGGTTGCCGTCACTATGGACGCCGCTGGTTAAAGGACGATTATTGCTGCCATCGGCATTGATGATCCAGAGGTTGGAGCAGCGCTTGTCGGACATGATGTCACTGAAAGAACGCACATAAACAATGCGCTGCCCATCAGGAGAAATCTGCGGATCGCTCGCAGATTGAAGGTTGAATATATCTTCCACGGTCAGGGGAGTACGCTTCTGCTGGGCAGTAACTGCGGTTGTCAGCAGAACAGCAATCGAGAAGAGAAAGTAACGTCTGGCAAGGAACATTGAGGTTTACCTCGTTTGAAAGCAGCAAATGGGATTGGAAACCGGCAATTAGCAAATGGCAATTAGCCCAAACCAAAACAAACCCTGTTCACAGCAGAGACGCGGAGGCGTGGAGAAAAACCAAGGTCTTATGTTTTCTATTCGTGTTCATTCGCGTTAATTCGCGGTCAATGGTCTTGTTTTTTCTGCGCTCTCTGCATCCTCCGCGGTGAAATGATTTTCTGGCTAATTGCTATTTGCTAATTGCCAATTGCTTCTTAGTCATCGTCGTTGCCGGTGCCTGCTCCTGAGCTTACGCCGCCTTCGGACTTGATCTGGATGGGGCCGCCGGCGAACAGGGTGCTCGATCCATGTTCAGCCGCGTTCTTATTGAAAGCTGCAACCTCAGTGTTCAGGAAGCTGTTGAACGTTTGCAAGTGTTTTTCCAGCTCCTGTTTCAAAGTGGCCGCTTCCTCGATCTCAATTTCATTGGGAGCTTCGCCGTAGGCCGAAATCACGTTGCGGAGCAGGCCCTGCATACGATCATGGAAGCGTTGCAGGTAATGGATGTTGTCCTGCGAACCCGGCTGCACATCGGTGTTGTACAGCGAGCTCTGCATGGCAGTAAGTTTCTTGTCGAGGGCGCGGGCTTGGTCGAGGACTGGCTTATAGGCGACGTTGACTTGGCCATCTGGATTCTCGTCAGCAGTAATGATGTCTTGCAGGCTGGCGATCTGCTTATGCAGGCTGCTCAGGCGATTCAATGTTTCGTCAAGGGCGGAAATCTCGTCCCGCAACTCTAATCCAAGTTTGAGTTGGGCGCGCAGGGCATTCTCATCGAGAGGGAAGCGGGGATCGGCTTCCACCTGTACGCTCTGAGTTTCGGTCTTGCTGTTGACCGTTACCGCTACTTTGTAGGAGCCGGGCAGGGCAGTGGGACCGGTGCTCGGATCGAAGAAAAACTCTTCATCCTGATCAGGAGGAGGAGGCAGGAAGTTCAGCTTTTTTGGTCCGTCATAACGCAGGTTCCAGGCGACCCGGTTGATGCCGGCCTTGGATGGGCCATAGAGAGTGCGTATGGCCTGGCCGGAACTGTCGGAGATGGTGATCTTTACCGGAGTCTGGTTTTTCTTGCGCTGCTCGGGCGTCACCTTGATTTCAGATGGCAGATAGTAAGTAATGACCGCGCCGCCGGGCGGATTAGGCGCAACATATCCGCCGGAGCTGAAGCCATGCTTGTTCCAGTTGTGCCAGTTGGTGGCGGAAAGGCTGCTGAAGAGATGAAAGTCGGCGCGGGCCAGTTCAGCACCGCTTTCTTCAATAGGAGTGATGTCATCAAGGACGAACAGGCCGCGCCCGTGAGTGGCAACGACCAAGTCATGGCTCTTCTTCACAAACTTGATGTCGTAGACAGGAACTGTGGGGAAGTTGCTCTTGATCTGTGTCCAGTGCGCGCCGTCATCGCTGGAATAAAAAATGCTGGTATCGGTTCCGGCAACCAGGAAGCCCTTATGATTGGGGTTCTCACGGATGACTCGCACCGGATCTTCCTGGGGCAGGCCTGGCATGATCGGAGTCCACGTCTTGCCGAAGTCGTGGGTCTTATAAGCATAAGGTTTGTTGTTGTCGACCTCATGGAAATCGACGGCCACGTATGCCGTGGCAGCGTCGTTGGGCGAAGCCTCGATCTGCTGGAGGCGTCCCCACTGGGGCAGATTGGGGATGCTGGTAGTGACGTTGCTCCAATGCCCACCGCCATCGCGGGTCACCTGCACTACGCCGTCATCCGTCCCAACCCAGATGATCTTGGAATCCACCGGGGAGATGGAAAAGGAAAGGATGCAGTCGAAGGTCTCGGCGCCGCTCAGGTCCCACTCAATAGGACCGCCGCTGCTTAGTTGCTTGGTCTTGTCATTGCGAGTGAGGTCTGGGCTGATGGGCGTCCAATGGGCTCCTGCGTCAGTCGATTTGAAAAGGACATTGCCGCCCAAGTAGACCTCATTGGGGTCCTTGTAGGAAACGCCAATGGGCGATGTCCAATTAAAGCGATACTTTAAGTCTGCTGGCTTGGCCAATTGAACACCATGCAGATAGGGGCGGATAGAATTAGACATTCCATTTTGATTGTTGAGCCTCTGGATAGAGCCGTTCTGGGAGTCGGTATAGACAATGTGCGCATTGGTGCCACGCGCAGGGACAACGTACTCGCCATCTCCTCCTACGACCGTATACCAATCAAAGCCGGTAATGCCGCCACGGCTCAGGCTGTTGGAAGGGCCGCACCAGCCATTGTTGTCCTGCAGGCCGCCGCAGAGGTTGTAAGGAGTGTCGTCATCCTGGGCGACAGAGTAGAACTGTTCAATAGGCAAGTTGTCGAGATAGCGCCAGGTGCGTCCGGCGTCGGAACTGATATAGACGCCCCCGTCGTTACCATTAATGATGCGATCGGGGTTCTCAGGATCGATCCACATGGAATGATGATCAGGGTGAACACGTCCGCCAATGGTGCGCGCGGTCTTTCCTCCATCTTCGGAGAGGACGATCCCAAACGAGAGAAAGTAGATCTTGTTTTCGTCCTTGGGAGAGACCACAAGCTGGCTGAAGTAAAACGGACGCGCATTTGCCGTATGGTTGTTGTTGACCATTTTCCAGTGGTCGCCGAAATCGTTGGAGTCCCACAGGACACCCTTCTTGGATTCAATCAGCGCATAGATGTGCCGAGGATTGCTGGGAGCCGCCGCCAGGCCGATGCGACCGGTAAGGCCTTCGGGCAGGCCTTCGCTGAGCTTTTTCCAAGTAACTCCGCCGTCGATGGAACGAAAGACTCCACCCGCTGTGCCGCCGCTCTCCAGCATCCAGGGATGGCGTTGCATGGTCCACAGGCCAGCGAAAAGCACCATGGGATTGTCTGGGGCGATGATCAGGGAGCTGACGCCAGTGGTGTCATCAACATACAGGACTTTCTGCCAGTTCTTGCCGCCGTCGATGGTGCGGAAGACGCCGCGATCAGAGTTTGGTCCCCACACGTGGCCCAGGACGCCAACCAGAACAATATTAGGATCGTGCGGATCGATCACGATATTGGAAATCTGTCCGGCATCTTTCAGTCCCATGAACTTCCATGTAGCACCCGCGTCAGGAGAGAAGTAAACACCCTTGCCGGTGATCACGTCGTTGCGGGGATTGGACTCGCCTGTGCCTACCCAGATCAGATTAGGGTTGGAAGGCGCCAGAGCGATCGCGCCAATGGATGCCGTAGACTCCTTCTCAAAGATTGCCTTCCAGGAGAGGCCGCCATCCTGGGTCATAAAGACCCCACCACCGCCTGCGCCAGCATAGTAAACGTTCGGTTTGCCTGGAATGCCGGCCACGGCAGAGACGCGTCCGCCACCAACGGCAGGGCCCAGGTTGCGGAACCGCATGTTCTCCAGCGGGTCTTTGGGCTTGGCATCTTCGGGCTTCTTCGGCCCCTTGCTTTCAGTCGTGGCCTGGTCTGAGTCAGGTTCCTGCGCAAATACCAAACCTTGAAAGCTCAATACGAGGATAAACAAAAGAAGTGATTTCAAGAATTTTTTCATAGGACAAGCTCCAGCCAAAAGGAAGAGTGTGGAAGGTCAACCGCGAATGATATAGCAAAGCGAGGCCCGCAATCAAAGCTGCTCACCGCGCGAGAAAGACCAAAAATTCTTGGTTTCCTGGTTAGTGTCCTACGACCGCCTCCCACTCCTGACGGCCACGTTCCAGGATTTCCGGCAGGTCTTCATTCAACAGAAATCTTTGCTGGATCAGCTTTCTTGCAGCTTCTTCATATTTGCTCAGGTATTGGTCGCGGGATGTATAACGCTCTGCGATAGAAATTCTTGGGTCGCCTGACTTGGCGCGTTCCTCAGCAGTCTTTGGGAGTGGAATAAACGAACCTAGAAAACTCAAGCGCTGCTCGGGAGCGCCGATGCTGGGGTCGCGCAGGTTCCATCCAGTGTAAGTAGCCAGAGGCGCCTGCAATTCCGGTAAACGCACGCCACCCAGGTCGTTGCCGTCCGCGTCCGCCTGAGGGAGCAACACGGTGAAAGCCTTGCCAACTTTCGGCGGTTCATTGCTAACGATCCCTTGTTTCCACTGCGAACCAAAGTCCAGACGATAAGCGAGGTTGAGTTCATGGGGCGGGTTCACGCCAGGGAGTTTTGGAAACTTCCACTTCGCCAGCGGGACGAGCGTGCCTTCGGCAACTTTTGGATAGGTGCTGGTTGGAGGTTCAGTATTGTTTTTTACCCATTCGTCCATATCGGTGATCAAGGCGCGCCAATACCCGCGTATGGGGTTGGGATTATGGCGCTGCTGGGCGGTGTAGTCAGGGTTGCCAGGAGTGCTCTTCTGTGGCGGAAATGCGGCAGAGAAATGTTGCAACCCAGCCAGAAAGTAAATGCGGACATTGCTGGGAATGCTGGCATCAGTCCGGCCATCGGGCGAAGTATGAATGAGCGCAGCGGAGCGTCCCCAGTATTCGTAAGAGGTGTTGGTGTAGAAGATCTTTGGAGCCGTATGGGATTTGGTGGCTGCATCCAGCAGGCCGCCCGTCTGGCCGGTCTCCGGATCTTTTTCCGGCAAATCAGTAAAAGGGAAGAGGTCGGTAGGATAAAAGATGCTGGACATCGGCTGAGAGTCCCGTGAGGGCTGGGCAAAGCGATGATTAAAACTCCCTCGACCAGCGCCAGCAACGTGAGCAATGACGCCATCCATCACCTGGCGGTCTCGCTCGTCGATGTTGAAGTCCTGGTAAAGGAAGTGGCGCAGGTAGCGTCCGCTTTGCGAGATTCCAACAGCGTAGACGCGCTTTATCGGGGCAACCGCCTGCGGATCATATTTCAGATACGAGAGGAAATCGCGGACAGCCGCCAGTCCCACTCCCGCGACCGCTGGATCTATGGCTGGATAAACCACTTCATAAATCCTGCCGGGAATGAAGCCACTGTTGAGATGAATGAAGTGTGGATCGTCCACAAGTTTGCCGTCTACCTGGTGGGCGAAGCTCCATTGATTGCGAGGAATCATTTGTCGCGGGCCAGTCGGCGTGTCCCGGACCGTAAGGACGTTTTGGGAACTGGAAGCTTCATCCACCGGATAGCTTTGGCCGCCATTCGGGCCTAACAGGATGTGTCCAAGTGGCATGTCGTCGCGTTTCGTGGCAGGTGTGAAATCGGAGCGCACCAGGCCGTGAATTGATTTCCCGGAGTCGTGAGCCACTGGCGCGCTCAGGCGGACATTCTGGTTCTGATCGGCCAGGTCGAATTGCCATCCCAGCCACGCCACGGTGAATCCCTGGCGCATCAGGAAGCCATCGCCAAATTCTGTCTGGGGAGCAGCGGGATTTCCTCCATTGACCAAACGAAGAATTCCCTTACCGCCACGGTTGGAAACCTCAAACAGCACAGCGCCGTTGCCCTTGCTCATCTCCTTGGGGCGTAGCAGATAGAAGTCGGAAGAGAACTCAACCTCGCCTTGGCTGTTGTGGTCCGCTTTATCAAGATCAACGATCTGCCGGTTGTGAATGTTGGCCGGACTTACGGCGAAGTAGACACGACCCGTGATTTTCTCGTACGCTCCATCCAGAACATCAGTACGGGAGGCGATCTCAACCCGGACAACGTGCGCCTGGGCGGTTGAGGCCAGGAGAACTGCAAAACCAAGAACCATCCAACGGACATACAAGCGCAGCCAAGGCATCATTGATGAGCGGCCTCCAGAAAATGTGACCGTATAGCATAAAGCAGCAGTCAACAATCAGCTACTCACCGCTGATTTTACGCTGATCAACGCTGATTAGAACTGATCCTTGAATTGATTTAAATCATCAATTACAAATTACCCAATTATCAATCTTTCCTTATGGCTCTGTGGAGATGAAACCGGCACCGGCCTGTACTTCCGGTTGTAGTTGGTCCGCGACTCCCGACTTATCGTAATCCTTCATCGAAGGGAAGATAGACTGTCTCTCTTCGATGACCTGCCTTGACGTTCCTTCAGGCGAGGTCATAAATGCCAGAAACTTCTGCTGCATATTGACCGCGGGATTAAATTGGTCGAGCCACAAGAATTGGCCTTGCTCGTTGATCTCCAGGAACCACCACTTTCCATCGTTATCGATGGCAAAGTCAGCAGAACCGAAGGTTATGCCTGCCGCTTTGGCGAAAGCCAGCATTGCCTGCTCTACCTCCGGAGGCGTGTCGATGATCTCAACCTCGACCAGGCCTTGGCCTGCATCCTGCCGCCAATCGAGCGCGCCTTTCGGGTTGTGGAGAGCATAAGAGTAAACCGTTGTGCCCAGCAGGACCATTCTCACATCAAATTTCTTGACGACCATCTCCTGATAAATGGCGGGAGCGTAGGTGAGCACTTCGTCGGCGGCCGGCAGGTTTCCGGCACTGATTTCAAATGTCTCTGTGACGGCAACGCCGCCGCTGTCTTTTTTCCAAACGTGGGGGAAGAAGGCCTTGCAAATTGTCCGTTTGCTGGTTTGCTGTAGAAAGGTCCTCACGGCTGAAGGAGAGTTGGACATTAGAGTCTCAGGCACATGCATTCCACACTGGGCAGCCAACAGAAGCTGCACGGACTTGTTATTGATAAAGCGAGAGGCGGAATATTTGTTGACAACTCTGACCGGCAGAGTCTCCAAGAAATACGCGAGGGAGTAATAGAACCAGCGGTATTCTCCTTCGGCGAATTTCTTATCGGATTCTGATACTTTTGGGTTGAGTTCAGAGGGTTGAGGCCGGCGAATCCACACTACGTCCCCCGGATCCACTGAGTGCGGCCCCAGGGTCATTTGGTTGCTTCCATTTGAAACGATGGATGCCTGTTGTTCGTCAATCCACGACAGTCCGCCCCAACACGCGACTTTGTACCCGGCCTGCTCGGCAGCCCATTTGATAGGGGCTGTGTGGTTATCGTTTGCATGGGCCAAAACTACGATTTTCATTTTTCACTGTCTCCACTATTTAGAATTTCAGATGGAATGAAATTATGGATGGCGCTTTGCAGCGCCATCCATTGTTCCTTGTGTCAAAAAGCACCACATTCTCCCGGGTCGCCATCGAGAGCCGACAGTTTCACTCCGGGGAACGTGCATGCAGTTGTAGTTTGCGGAATGCCCTTACCATTGCCGCTTACACGTTCAACTTCTTCTTCGGTCAGTTCGCGAGCGCCCGCGCGGCTGAGCACTCTATTGTCTTCTTGATTTGACATGCGTTCCCTTTCTCAGTTTTGAGTTGATACAAAGTTTGATGGGACCTTCCCCGTGTCATCCAACGGTTAAGAGCACTCTCCGGGATCTCCGTCGAGAGTGGCTGCGGTGGCATTTGGACTGGTGCAGACGGTAAGGGTGCGTAAGGGGCCGTTTCCGCCTGTCACCAGCGCTTCTTCCTCAGGGGTTAAGTCGCGAGCGCCGATACGACCCAGCACTCGATTATCTTGATCTAACATACGTTTCTCCTTTCGATTTCGGGCCGTTGTATGACCCAAGCTTCTTGGTTAAGTACATTCTCCAGGATCGCCATCGGCCGGACGTGTAGCAGTTGGCAAGCTGCACAGCGTCTCAGTTCCACGCCGGGATCCACCTGTCACAATTGCCTCTTCGGCAGGAGTAAGAGTCCGAGCACCCATGCGGCCCAGTACTCGATTGTCTTGACCTGACATGCTTTTCTCCTTTGGATTTCAAATCGCTCGTGACTACTTAGCACTCACCCGGATCGCCATCGCCATGAGGATGGGTCGGATTAGGCAAGGTACATATCGTGGTGGTTCCACGGAACGATACTCCGCCCGTGACAATCGCTTCTTCTTCAGGCGTCAGGTGGCGCGCGCCGATGCGGTTCAGCACTCTGTTGATTTGACTCGACACTTTTGTTGCTCCTTTCGATCTTGCAAGCTTTCCAAAAACTGCAGGTTGGCCGGGCGGCGCTTTTTCAGCGCCGGCCAGCCGGTTGGGTCAATTTAGCACTCGCCCGGATCTCCATCGCGAGGCCGTGTGAGAGCAGGAACAGTACATACAGTCAGCGTGTGGATCGTACCACCGCCGTTTACAATTTTTTCTTCGGCGGGAGTCAAATCGCGAGCGCCGATGCGGCTGAGTACCCTGTTGTTTTGATTTGACATGTTCTTCTCCTTTCAATGCGAGGCCGTGGTTTGATAAAGTTATTTCGGAATAGCGCCGGTGACATTTCTAAAGCATCAGTCTGTAGAGCCACACTCTCCCCGATCACCGTCGAAAGTGGTTGTTTGCAGACTGGCGAAAGTGCACGCCGTGTTGGTATGCACGCCGCCAGCGGCTACGCGATCAACTTCCTCAGTGTTCAGTACACGAGCGCCAAGGCGGACAAGCACCCGGTTAGTTTGAAGATCGGACATACTTTTCTCCTTTCAATCTTGGGTCCGTCCCAGACCCAAACTTGCCAGAAGTCGTCTCATAAATGGCCAATTTAGTTTCAATCATTGCAGCGCGGCTAAAATGGTTGAAACTGGCATTTTTGCGGCAGAGGCCGAGATGCCGTGCCCTTTCAAGGCTGCCTATGAAATAGCTTCAACAAATCCTCAGAAAGGCAGCTCCAGCAGTTACGGGCAGTGGCCTGTTAGGCGACACTGCCCGCAGATGTTACGTTGGACCGCATTCACCATCTGTATGTTTACCGTCGAAGGTGCAGGGCGCGAGTGTGCTTAGTTTCACGCCACCGCTCACGCGCAGCATCTCTTCGTGCGTTAGATCACGAGCGCCAATGCGACCAAGGACTCTGTTATCTTGCCGATCTGACATTATGTTCTCCTTTCGATTTTCAAACTTGCATAATGCGGAATAGAGCGAAATCCATTTATGCTCTACCGCAGCCAATTTACTAGCACTCGCCGATATCTCCATCATGCTGGCCGGTGCTGGGATTGAATGAGCACTTTGTTGTGGTTTCCCTGGCAGCGCTTACGCTGTTGAGCTCTTTATCGGTCAGCAAGCGAGCGCCGATGCGTACAAGGACCCTGCTGTCTCCGTGGTCCGACATAAATTTTCTCCTTTCCTCAGTATGGTTGACTGCTAATCGTGTTTCATAAATGGCTGCCGGACCTAATCCGTGATATAAGCGCCCAGCAACCATCAGTCAGCAAGAGTTAGTAGACATCGTGATCGAGACATGCATCCCCGTCTCCGGTATTGGTGGCCAGGATGGCGGTGCAAACGTTGGTGTGGAATGCTGCACCTCCGTTCACAGCTTCAAGTTCATCCGGCATTAACTCACGAGCGCCGATGCGGCCAAGGACTCTGTTCTGTTGGTTCGACATGCATTTCTCCTTTTTATTGGTATTTCTTTGTATTGGCAGTGTGCACCTAGTGGATGCTGCTCCTGCACGGGTTAGGCTATCCGTCTCCGTCTCGTTGGCCTGTCCAAGGGTTGAATGTGATCACATTGGTGTGGAATAGACCGCCGCTTATGATTTCAACCTCGCGCGCCGTAAGTTCGCGAGCGCCAATGCGGTTGAGGACTCTCGTGTCTTTCTGGTCGGACATTTAGTTCTCCTTTTTTATAAGTGATGATCGCACCCATCCCCATCTCCGGTTGCCGTACTTCTCGGATTAGGAAGAGTGCAGAATCTGGTATGTACTTGCAAACCACCGGTCACATTTTGAATCTCGATCAGCGTCAGCTCGCGAGCGCCGGTGCGTGCCAGCACCCTGTTCGCTGAATTGGACATAGTAGGGATCTCCTTTCTTTGCCAATCAAACTAACCGTTAAGCGTGTTCAGCACTCAGCACGCAAAGGAGTTAGCATGCGTCCCCGTCGCGGGTGCCCGTATTGAGGTTGATGGTGCAGTTATTGGTATGGACATGGCCCGCACCGGTTACCTGTTCAACTTCTTGGGAAGTCAATTCACGGGCGCCCAGACGGCTAAGCACTCTGTTGTCTTGCTCATTTGACATAGTGTTCTCCTCTTGGAACTAAGCTTTGGCATTGGGAAGATTTCGCTCAACGCAATGTCTGTTTGCACCTATCGATGGCGCTTTTTTCAAAGCGCCATCGTACAGGGAAAGGTTATTTAAGCCTGATGATCGCCACACCCATCTCCATCAAATCTTCCTGCGGTATGAAGTGCAGTGCAGAAGTTGGTTTGTACACGCCCGGCGCCAGTCACGTATTCGACTTCTTCCGTGGTCAACTCGCGAGCACCGATACGGCCCAGTACTCTGTTGTCTTGATTTGACATGTCGTCTTCCTTTCTTGTTCCGGGCATTTAGAATGTGCTCGGAAAAGTCCTACTCCCGCTTCCCGCTCCGGCGCGTGTAAAAACCATGCCGGAAACCCGGTTTCGCGGGACCAGGATATTGTCTGCGGGCCTACGCCCACAAAAGTGGCTCAACTTGTGGCCAGCCAGAGTGGCCAGTGTTCAAATCAATTCAGGAACATTTGTGGTTGCCTCTAGATCGGACCACAGTCGTCAACCAAGTCATCAATGATGTGTCCCTGGTGGGTGGTGCGGAAGGTGCAATTCGTCCCGCTATTCCCGCTCACCCGTTCGATTTCAGCGGGCGTTAGCTCGCGAGCTCCCATGCGGATAAGTACTCTGGAATTGTCGTTGCGATTCATCATTTTCCTCTTTCTGAATGTCAGAAGCTTTGCAAATCTATCCATCGACCCTGCACTTGCGGAGCAGATCACGAATTGCAAGGTATATTGTCAATCTGCGTATCGACGGCAACACCGTGAATAAAGGTAGTGCGGAAGGTGCATTCCTTGTCACCGGCGCTGACGCGGGCTGTTTCTTCTGCGGTCAGTTCACGAGCTCCCATGCGGCTGAGCACTCTGGTGTTTCTTTGGTCTAACATCATGTCTCCTTTGGTTTATGGTTGCTGATTATTACCCATGAGTGCAATCAAGGGCTTCGTCCCGGCCTCCCGGGAAGTGCGAAATTGTAATGAAACACGAGCCACCGTTGATTCTTGCGATTTCTTCTGCGGTTAACTCACGGGCGCCCATGTGGCTGAGGACTCGGTTGTTGTCATTTTGGTTCAACATAGCTTTCTCCTTTCTCTATGCCAGATCCATTCGTGGACTCAAACTTGTTCGATTCCTGGTACGAGCGGCGACTGGCGCCGGCGGCAGCAGACCGGGACAAAGAGATCACCCTGTTGGCAATGGCAATGGTGTCCGGTCGATGTGCGGCGAAGACCCGAGTCATACGCAGCTCGGCCAACATGGTGGCAATGCGTTGTTCTGTGGGTATGTCGAGATGGCTGGTCGCTTCATCAAGGATTAATATGGAAGGCTGCTGATACAGCGCACGAGCCAGCAACAGACGCTGTTGTTGTCCTCCCGAGAGGGCCGCCCCCATGTCTCCGATAAGCGTGTTATAACCCATAGGCATGGCGTTGATATCGTCATCCAGGCACGCCAGGCGGGCGCACTCTTCCACTCTGGACATGTCAGGAATGTCGGAAGCGAATGAAATATTTTCGCTGATGGTGCCGTTAAAGAGAGTGTCGTCTTGCAGAACAAATCCAACTTTGCCTAAAACGGCGGCGCGGCTCGTGCATACGGAATGGCCGCTTATAATCACATCTCCTGCTTGCGGAACGAGCAACCCAGCCATAAGTTTGAGCAGAGTTGATTTTCCTGCGCCGGAAGGCCCCACGATAGCAACGCACTCACCCGGTTCGATTCGTAAATTAATGTCCTCAAGCAACCAGGGGTCAATATCGGAATAGCGGAAGAAGAGCGACTTGACTTCGATGAAGCTGTCCGCCGGATCGACTGGAGCTGCATCCAGAAGGTTGGCTTCGGGCTTTTCAAAGACCACATCCGCCAGCCGCTGCGCTTGCAGGGACAACATGCGGAACTCAAACAAACGATCGACCAGGGCTGTTATTCGCGCCTTGAACAGCTCTTGATATGCCACAAATGCGAACAACATGCCCACGGTGAAGCTGCCGCGCAAGACCAGCACCGCTCCAAGCCAGACGATGGCAACCGTCTGGATACCAAAGATCAGAATATTGGCCGACCTGAACATGATGTTCAGCTTCTCTGTGGCCACCTGCGCGTTGGTGGTATCGACCAGCAGGTTCATCCATTTGGTTTTGCGGTTGTCTTCGCGGCCAAAGGTTTTAATGGTGCGGATGCCGCGCAGGGTCTCAATAAAAAAGGTCTGCTGCTTTGCCATGCGAATGATCTGATCTTCCATCACGCCGCGCAATGGCCGGTAGGCGACGTTTCTTAGGATCGCGTAAAGCAAAACGCTGACTACGACCACCAGGGCCAGCTTCCGGCTGTAGAAAAACATCACGGCGAGCACGAAGATGGAGATGATGCCGTCCAGCAGGGCCTCAATAAAGTTGTTGGTCAGCGTCCTCTGTATGGCTTCGGCGCTTTCGAAACGCGACATGATATCGCCAAAGTATCGTTTCTCGAAAAACGAAACCGGAAGCCTGACCAGGTGGGAAAAGATGTTTGCATACCACTGAAGTTTCAGTGTTGTGCCGAAGTACAGCGTGGTCCAACTGCGGATGGCCCCCAGCAGTGCCTGAAGCGCAATTAGCATCATGAAACCGATGCCCAGCGTCATGAGCAGGTCGCGGTCCTGTGTGGCGATGACCTTATCGATCGTCACTTGGAGAAACAAAGGGCTGATGATGGAAAAGAGTTCCAGGCCGACAGCCAGTGCAAATATCTGTCCAAGAGCGCGTTTTAATCCCACTACGCGTCCGGTGAGTTCTTTCAGCTTGAGCCGGCGTGATTCGTCCGCAGGAGAGAAAGCGGGCGTGGGCGTTAATTCAAGCGCAACACCGGTAAAATGACGGCTGGCCTCTGCATAACTCATTCGTCTCTTGCCCAGCGCCGGATCATGCACCACGATATGTTTCTTCCTGGCCTCTTTCAGGACCACAAAGTGGCTCATGTCCCAATGCAAAATGCAGGGGGTCGTCAACAGCGGAAGGTCTTCAAGCTCGATGCGCAACGGACGGCCAATCATCTCCAGGCGATCGGCGAACCGGATAATGTGGGCGAGGGTCGTGCCTCTTAAAGAGACGGAAAAGCGCTGCCGCAGAGCCGGCAAGTCAATGATTTTGCCATGGTATCCGGCAATCATTGCCAGGCAGGTCAGGCCACATTCTGCGGCCTCGGTCTGAAAGATGACCGGCAGCCGGTGTCGAAATAAGGGCTTCGACTCTCGAGAATTCATGGGGTTCTTTTCATGCTCCGCGACGCTCGAACAGCCACTTGATCAAGGATTTCCTGCCAAGCGGGACCTCAGCCTCAACTTTGGTTTTGGCTGGCAGGGGTTCGTTTGTTTTTACCAGGCTGGTGAGCGGCGAGACTGTCACTACCACTCTATATAAGGGCTCCTGAATGCTCAGATTTGCTGGTTCGGGGATTTCCGCGGGAATGATTGCGGTGGTAGAAATTTGTTTGACCGTAGCGGTTTGTGGTTCGCAGGCTGCGTCTCGACATCGCACGAGCAGCCGTTCGCCCCGCTTTACAAAGTTTATAAATCGGCCGGGCACATATAAATCTACTTCAACCTGGGGTTCAGGCTGTGTTGCCGTGTCCTGCTTCGGCGATAAGATGCCGGAGACGCGAATTTTTTCCGTAGTTTCGCCCAGGAGCAGAAAACCAAGTACGGAAGCAGCGATCGCAACTCCCAGCCAGCCCAGAAATGTTAATGAGAGGGGACGAATGAGGAGGATCTCGCCATATAGTTTCTGCTGCTGGGAAGCAATCGCTTCAGCACGAAACAGAGGAAGCGGTTGGCTGACGCCTTCTCCTGTTCCAGATCCGGAATTGGTGTCCGACTGATGCATGCTTACTTTATCTACCTGTCAGACGAAACCGGGTAATAGTACGCCTCTGCATCTGAAAAGGGTAGAAGGAAACGTATTCTGATTCAATCGTTCCAGGCCAAATCTCGAACATTTTTTGGGACATGGCCGAATGGCGCGCCCTTTGCATCGTTTAACCGGTATATTTGATGAATGTAGCGTTATTTTGTTCGCTTAACCTTAGTATTAATATTGAGATAGATACTATTCCTGTTTTGGGATGGGGCTTTGCACCAGCACCGGTTCATCACCAAATAACCGGTGAAATCAGCCTCACCAGCGTTAAGGTTTTGCTTTTTTTCCTTTGCCTTCCAAGGCCATCCGGGCTGCTTGAAGTTCCTTGCGCCTTTCCGGATCGACTTTGGGGAAGGACAAATTCAAATCTTTCAGAGTGTCGATGATCGCTGAACTCACCACAAGATGGGTAAACCACTTGTGGTCGGCGGGTACTACATACCACGGAGCTTCGGAGGTCGCCGTGTGCCGAATGGCGTCCTCATAGGCTTCCATGTAATCGCTCCAACATTGGCGCTCCCGAACGTCAGACTCAGAGAATTTCCAGTTTTTCTCGGGCTCTTCGAGCCGGCGTAGAAACCGCCGCTTCTGTTCTTCCTGGGAGACATTGAGAAAGAATTTTCGAATGACCACGCCGTTTCGTGTGAGATACCGTTCCAGGTTCCCAATGTCTTCAAAACGTTCTTTCCAGATTTTTTTGGTGATGAGCTCCGGTGGAAGGTGTTGTTTTTTCAGGAGCTCCTGATGGACACGCACAACCAGAACCTCTTCATAGTAAGAACGATTAAAGATGCCAATGCGTCCGCGCTCCGGCAGATTACGTGATGTCCGCCACAGGAAATCATGGTTCAGGTCCTCAACTGAGGGCTGTTTGAAGCTGAAGACCTGGCAGCCTTGTGGGTTTACGCCAGACATCACATGCTTGATAACACCATCTTTGCCAGCGGCATCCATGGCCTGGAAGATAAGGAGAATCGCCCATTGGTCCTGGGCGTAGAGTTTTTCCTGGAGATCATTCAAGATCTCGATACTGTGCTGGAGGAGTTCGCCAGCTTTTTCTTTGGAGCGTAGCTTGCCGGTGTCGGCTGGATCGAAATCTTTCAGCCGGAAGGATTTGCCATGATCAACTCGGAACGGCTTGGAATAATCTGAGACTTTTTTCATAAGCTCTATTCTCAACCAGAAAACTCATCAATGGAATTTAAATGGCGCGTCAACGCGGCTCACCATTTTGTTTCCGGAGCCTGCCTTGGGAGCGTTAGCGAAGAACTTCTTTCGTGTTTCAAGATTGGTTTATCAGAGTGAATCATCAGCGTCATCAGCGGTAAGAAGTTGTTTTGCCTTGCCCGTGTCTTCACGGTGCGCATGGGGTGCTGGCTGCTACAGGATCATGTGGATGAAGCGGAAATGACGGTATTTGAACCAGCCTGAAGATAAAGCATGTTTAGAGAATTTTTATCAAATAATCTAAAACCAGGAGGCGAAATGAGTTCTGGCAGTGTGCCCATCTTTACTGTCCTTCTCCATTCTTGTATTGCAATTAATAATGCAGTTTTGGTTAATACTTTATAAATATAAATTAAATAACGAAGTTTTTAATATTTTTATAAAGTAACAGCCGCGATGTTACCTAAGCGTTACGTAAGTACGGGAGTAACATTGTCAATTAGTAACTCCTAATCTAAATTCACACTAGCTTATCTGAAAATTTGATTTCTTTAACCATTTATTGGGGTTAGCGGAATGCGTTCGAAGGGCAGTTTTCAAGGTGAGCGGCACTTGAAACAAGGAGAAGTGGAATTTCATGCTTAAAGCAAAGATTTCCCAAAAAACATTTGTGATCGTGGCGGCGCTCGCCTTGTATCTGCCTCTTCAGGCGGAAGTCAAAGTTCTTTTGATCGCCAACAAGATTATCAAGGTAGATGGCAACGAGCAAAAACAGCCCGGTGACAAGGCCCAACCGGGAGAGGTCATTGAGTACGTCGCGGAATACAAGAATCCTGACAAGAGCATGGTGAAAGATGTGGTGGCAACTCTTCCCGTGCCTGCGGGGATGGAATACATCCCCAACACAGCGACTCCCGGCCAGGTAATGGCAAGCACAGGCGATGACAATTATGCGCCTGTTCCACTCAAGAGAGCAGTTCGCGGGGCTGATGGAAAACTCACCCAGGAACTGGTCCCTTATTCCGAGTATCGCTCTCTTCGCTGGACCCTCGGACAAATATCCGGCGGAATGAGCAAATCAGTGAAAGCCAGGATGAAGGTAAAGACCCAGTAGTGAGAAACAAACCAAGTAAAGGACCACAAAAGAGTTTCGTCCCCCCGAAACATAACTAATTGAGGAGAAGGCTATGAGAAATACAACATGTAAAGGGAGGGGAACTGCTCTTTTAACAAGATGGCCCCTCCTCTTATTATCGGTGCTGGCTATAGCGGTCTTGCTGGCGCCAATTGGAGCGCAGGCGCAAACTGCGGCCGGGACTTCGATTGGCAACCAGGCATCGGCCACTTATACAGACAGCTCTTCGGTCTCGCGCACGGCCACTTCCAATGTTGTGACGACAATTGTCCAACAGGTTGCCAGCTTGACCTTAACCGCGAATGGCGCCAAGACGGCTTCGCCGGGCTCGGCGGTTTTCTACCCGCACACCCTGACCAACACCGGCAACGGGTCCGACAGCTTTACGCTCACGCTGGCTCCCGCACAATCCGGTGCATTCACATTGACCGGCACCCACATCTACCTGGACGCCAATGGCGACGGTATTCCGGACAACTTCACTGATTTGACCGGAACCAATGTTACTGTCGCTCCGGGCGCGGCCAATGCATTCAAGTTCGTTATAACCGGTACCGTGCCGGCGGGTGCGACGGCAGGACAGACCAACAACTTCTCTGTGACGGCGACCTCGGTTTTCGACAACACCAAGGCTGCTTCCGATACCGACACCACAACCGCCACAGCCAACGCAGTCATTAATGTCAACAAGGTGATGAGTTCCAACTCGGGCGCTTCGCCTAGCGGTCCTTACACGGTCACGTTGACCTATACCAACAGCGGCAACAGCACGGCGACCACCGTCAACATCGGAGACGCACTGCCTGCCGGCATGACCTACGTTGCCGGGAGCGGACGCTGGAGCGTAACTGGCGCCACAGCACTGACCGATGCCACTGGCGATGTTCAGCCGGCAGCCGGCTCACCACACATCGACTACAGCGTGACCACCAACGTGGTCACAGCAATCATTGACCAAGTGGCCTCCGGTGTTTCCGGGCAGATCACCTTCCAGGTGAATATCGCTTCTGGAATAGCACCTGGTGTACTGACCAATACAGCAACTCTTTCGTACAACGACGGTTCAGGCACCACCGTGAACGGAACCAGCAACAACTACAACTTTACCGTCCGCCAAAGCGCCTCTGTCACCATCAGCGACACCGGCGTGGCCGCCAACGATAACGATGCAACGATCAACGGCATTGATACCATCAACGCCGCTGCTCAGGGCAGCACCGTCACCTTTACCGATGTTGTCACCAACACCGGCAACGGGACAGACTCGTTTGACATCACCATTCCGTCCAATACTTTTCCGGCAGGGACCGTCTTCACCTTATATAAGAGTGATGGCGTAACTCCGCTCATCGACACTACTGGAAACAGCATTCCGGACACTGGTCCATTGGCTGCTGGTGCATCCTACACAGTAATCGTGAAGGCCGCATTACCGGCCGGCTCAACTGGTGGTCCGTTCAATGCGACGGTGACTGCAACCTCAACTGTAAGTGGTGCTCTGAACGCGGGCGCTAATGCCAGCATGACCGATCGCTTGGTGGCCATTACTGCCAGCACCGTCGACGTTACCAACAACGCAGCTATCGGCAGTCCGGGCGTTTTGGGTACAGGCGCAGGTCCGGAAGTTTCGGCGGTCGTAACGAATGCAACCAACCCCGGAACAACAACGACCTTTACTCTGTATGCAAATAACACTAGCGGCGCCAGTGTGGCGGATTCGTATGATCTCCTTGCGTCTTCCACCACAACGTTTGGCAGCAGCAGCACGCTTCCAGCAGGTTGGTCTGTGACCTTCCGCGCCAGCAATGGCGTGGATTGCTCTGCAGGCAATCTGGGCAGCGTCATCAGCAATACCGGAGTGGTGAATGGTGGCACGGCAAAATTAGTTTGCGCCGTGATCAGTGTTCCCAACAACTACGCCGCAGGAGCGCAGGCTGTTTACTTCCAGGCCAAATCGCCCACTTCGGGCGCTCTGGACGTAATCCACGATCAAGTGACCGTGAACACTGTGCATAACGTGACTCTTTCGCCGAATGGATCGAACCAGATCTTCCCCGGCGGTTCCGTGGTTTATACCAAGAACCTCACGAACAACGGTAACGTGACTGAAGCCATTACCTTTACCAACCCGATTACCTCTGACAATCTTGCCAGTTGGACATCGGTCTTCTACCAGGACACCAACACCAACGGTGTACTCGATGCCGCGGACCAGGCGGTCACGACGTCCACCACATTCAACTTAGCACCCGGACAAAGCGTTGTGATGTTTGTGAAAGTCATCGCGCCTGCCGGAGCCGCTGTGGGGGCCGTTGACACGACGACGACTCGCGCAGGGTACAACGCCACCTTTGCCACCGCGCAAGACACCACCACGGTGATTGCCGGAGAACTGCGGCTGCTCAAAGAGCAGACGCTTGACGCCGGCTGCACAGGAGTAGCCGGTACCTTCGGACAAGCGAACATCACTGCCGGAGCTGTGCCTGGAGCCTGCGTCATTTACCGCATTACCGCAACCAATGCTGGGGCTGCCAATATCACCAGCGTGGTTGTAAGTGATGCGACACCGGCCTTTACGGTCTACCACAACGTTCCACCAGCCAGCACGACGGTTGGATCGATCGTAGCGCCTGCAAACGGGACCGCTGGAACCATCAGCGCGACAGTGGGGACTCTGACTCCTACCCAGTCAGCAGTCATCATCTTCGCGGTGAAGATCCAGTAGGAACTCGATCAGAGGGGCGTTGGAAAACGCCTCTCTTCATTTGACGTACGCGCCGGGCATGGGAAAACAAGCCCCTGCCCAGCGTGTCAAATGGCTTCGAGAGCGTGGTTCCCATGAAGAAGGCGCTTCCAATTCTCGTGTGTCTCTGTTTGTTGCTGGCAGGTTTCGCCACCGCAGCTTCAGGCGGGAGTGTTCCTCCAGGGACCTCGATTGACAATCAGGCCACCGCGTCTTATCAGGCTTCTTCCGGTACCCCAACTTCTGCAACTTCCAACGTCGTCCATGTAATCACTCAGACCTCAGGCAGCGGGGCTGCGCTGGTGGTGAGCAAAGCTGCATCCAAGTCCACGGCCAATCCAGGCGATCAGATCACCTTCACTTTAAATGTTTCCAATAGCGGCAGCGGAGACGCTGCTCCCATCGCAGTCACGATTGATGGAGTGGGCGCCGGCAAGATTGTGGTCCGCGACATCATTCCCAACAACACCAGATTTTCAGGATTTGTAAGCGCCGGATCATCGACGCCCCTTTATCACATATTCAGCACTCCGCTGCAAAGTTATGTGAGCACAGCACCCACTGATCTCTCCACGGTCGATGCGATCGCTTTTGCCACTGACACCTTCGTCTCCGGAGCCAGCGCCAGCTTCAGCTTCCTGGTGACTCTGGACGGTAACGCCAACGGCACGATTCGCAACACAGCAACTGTGTTTTTCAATAACGGCGGTGATACATCCTCGATTTCCAACGAGGTTGATGTGACCGTTAACGGGCCGCTGCCCGGCATCTCGTATTATTTCGACGCTACTTTTGCCAAGACGATCCAGTCTACCGATATCAGCTCTCCACTGTGGATCCAGGTGAACGCCGCAGCCTGCAACCTCGATCCGACCGCGATTGAGAGCCGACCCATTACCCTCAAGTCTGCACTCACCGGTGATACCGAGACCTTCACGGCGACCGAAAGTGGCCCCAATACCGGTATCTTTCGCGTACTGCCTCCGGTGCCCATGCGCGATGCCAGCGTGAACCCCGTGGTTTCCGGCAACAAGATCATGGAGGTGTTGAGAAATGACCAATTGACTGCCTCGCTTAGCGGCTGCGGCTCCGCAAGTGTTACAGCGACAATCTTGATCGATCCCGCAGGCGTGGTCTTTGACAGCCATAACAACGCATTGGTGTCGGGGGCAACTGTTACGCTTATTGACGTTACCGGCGGTGGCAATGGCGGTCGTGCTAACGCTCCAGCCTCGGTCTTCCTGTTTGATGGGACCACCCCTGCTCCGAGTTCCGTAGTTACCGGCAGCAATGGACAGTTCCAGTTCCCGCAGGTCCTGCCCAGTACCTACAGAATCGTTGTGACCCCGCCTAGGAACTACACCTTCCCCTCTACGGTGCCGCCTGGACAGCTTCCTCCTGGGCGTCGCATCGATCCTTCGGCCTCGTACAATGGCCCGTTTGCCTTGAATGTGAGCGGCGGGAGCGTGGCCTTTGACGTTCCTGTGGATACCTCCGCATCCACTTCCATCTTTGTGCAGAAAACGGCAGACCGTACCGCCATAGAGCAGGGAGAATTCGTCAATTACATTCTGGAAATCAAGAACCTTCTCTCTGCGGCGCTGCCCAATGTTCAGGTTACGGACACTCTTCCGCCCGGCTTCATTTATCAGTTGAAAAGCGCTCGCCTGAATGGCGTGCCCATCAGCGATCCGGTGGGGGGTAAAGGGCCAGTACTCACCTTCAATATCGGGAATCTGGATCCGAATGCGGATGTAAAGCTCACCTACCGTGTTTTTGCCGGCCCAGGCGCCGGTGTTGGTGATGCCATCAACCGGGCTTGGGCCGTCAGCGGATCACTGCAATCCAACACTGCAACGGCGCGCGTGACTGTACAGGCCGGTGTTTTCAGCGACAATGGCTTTATCGTGGGCAAGGTCTTTCAGGACTGCAATGGAAACCACATGCAAGATCCTGGAGAGATGGGCATTCCGGGAATCCGCTTGTACCTCGATGACGGCACTTTTGCCATTACCGACGAACAAGGCAAATACAGCATGTATGGTGTCCCAGGGCGCACGCACATTCTTAAAGTTGACCGGTACAGCCTGCCTGCGGGTGCAGAGCTGATCGCAATCTCGAACCGCAACGCCGGCGACGGCGGCAGTCGTTTCATCGATCTGAAATTCGGCGAGATGCAGAAGGCGGATTTTGCTATCTCCGATTGCTCGGCGGGCCTGGCCAGTGAGATTACTCTGCGTAAGCAAAGGTTGAGCAGCAATCCCGAAGAACTGGCTCGCGCGGTTAAGAACCAATTCACTGCACAACCGGTTGAGAAGAGTGCCTCGGAAGTGAAGGCACTGTCCGCCAGTGGATTTGTGAATGGAGCAGGCCCCTCACAGCCCTCCGGCAATGAAATTATCCAGCCCGTGATGGCGAGAGTGCCGCCTGCGGCATCTTCGACTCCAGCGTCAGGTGTCGCCGCCAGTGGTGATCCTAATGCCGAATTCGCCAAGCTCGATAATCACCTTGGATTCCCCGATCTTCACGACCATGACGTCTTGCCCTTTGCGCAGACTGCTGTTCGGGTCAAGGGAATGATGGGCAACAGCTTCAAGCTCTCGGTGAATGGCACTGAGTTGTCTGCGAAGCAGGTGGGTACGAAGACGACGGTCGCCAATAAGCAGTTGGAAATCTGGGAGTTTATCGGAGTCAATCTCCAGGCAGGGAAGAACGTGCTCGAAGTCAGCCAGCTTGATCCGTGGGGAAACAATCGTGGCACGGAAAAGATCGAGGTTGTGGCCCCCAGCAAACTGGGAAAGCTGAAGCTTGAAACTTTAAAGAACACTTACGCCGCGGATGGCAAGACTCCGGTGAAGGTCACTGTTCGGCTGACCGACGCAAGTGATGTGCCGGTGACCGTGCGTACCCCTGTTACTTTGGAAACCACCAATGGTATTTGGCTGGTGAGAGACCTCAATCCCAAAGAGCCGGGCACGCAGGTTTTTATTGAAGGTGGTCATGCAGAATTTGAGTTAATGCCGCCTTTGGAACCTGGAACCAGCATGATCCGGGTGAGCAGCGGTGGGGTGAGTTACGAATCGAAGATCGAATTTGTCCCTGAACTGCGTCCCATGATGGCTGCGGGAATCGTGGAATATCAGGTCAATTTTGGCAGCATGGCCCACAATGCCATCCAGCCTTCGCTCAATGATGGATTTGAGCACCAATTGCAGCTCTTCTCCACCCAGAACGCCGATGGCTCGGTGGCCTCCGGTGGTCATGCGGCGCTTCTGTTGAAGGGGAAAATTAAAGGTCAAACCCTTTTGACCATGGCTTATGACTCGGACAAAGTTTCCGGCCAGCGACTCTTCCGCGACATTCAGCCTGACCAGTACTATCCGGTTTATGGAGATTCATCCATCCGAGGCTACGATGCTCAGTCAACCAGCAAGGCTTACATCCGCATTGACCATGGTCGTACTTATGTGCTCTACGGAGACTATCTGACCTCGGAGCCTGGCTCCGGCAACAGCCTTAGCAATTACAGCCGCAGCATGACCGGGGTGAAAGAGCATTTCGAGAATGACCGGGTGAGCCTTACGGGCTTTGCCAGCTACGACACCTTGAGGCAGATTGTCGAAGAGATTCCGGCCAATGGGACCTCCGGACCATTTACGCTCTCTAATCCTAACGGGGTAGAGAACAGCGAGAAGGTTGAAATCCTGGTCCGGTCCCGGACCCAGCCGTCGGTGATCCTGGATATAAAACCGCTGAGCCGCTTTGCCGATTATGAATTTGAGCCGTTTACCGGACAGTTGCTTCTTAAACTGCCCCTGCAATCTCTGGATTTCAACTTCAATCCAGTTTCGATCCGCGTAACTTATGAAGTGAAGCAGGGTGGGCAGCGGTTCTGGCTAGGTGGAGGCACGGCACTGGTAAAGCTGAACAAGTCGGTCCAGATCGGCGGCACCTTTGTGGACGATACCAACCCGCAAGACCCGAACAAGCTGTTTGCGGCGACTGCCGGGATCAAGCTGCCGGGAAAGACGTCATTCATGGCAGAGTACGCTGGGACGCAGCATGAGAGTACCGGGACCGGCATGGGCTATCGCTTCGAGTTCCAGCATGATGGCGACCGGTTCAAAGGTAAAGCTTACTTTGCCCGCACCGACGCCAATTTCGACAATCCAACTTCAATTATCAACAAGGGCCGGGGAGAGTCCGGAGTGAAGGCCAGCTACGCCATCAACGGAACTACGAGGTTGCTGGGCGAGTTCATCCGCACCGAAGATGTTGCGAACAATGGGACCCAGCAGGGCGGTAGCATTGGCTTGGAGAAGAGCCTGCCTGGAAATATTCAGACGATCTTCGGTTTCCGCCACGCGGAGACAAATTCCAATCCTGCCAACAGCAGCAATATTGGCATTACGCCGAATAGCATCAACACGCTGATGAGCAAGATCAGCATGCAGATTCCCCACTGGAGCCGGATGACCGCCAGCGCCGAATACGAGCAGGACATCTCCAACATGGACAAGCACATGATGGCGGTCGGCGGCAGCTATCAGCTTTGGACCAAAGGCAAACTTTACTTCCGACAGGAACTCATTTCTTCTCTGGGCGATGTTTATTCATTGAACAGCCTGCAGCACCGGAACACCACCCAGATCGGTATTGATTCGACGTATTACAAGGACGCGCATGTCTTCAGTGAATATCGCATCCGAGACCTTACCAACGGGCGCGAAGCCGAAGCGGCCCTTGGTCTGCGGAATAACTGGAATCTGGCAAAAGGCCTGGTGGCCAACACTGGCATAGAGAGTATCCGCACCCTGAACGGTACCAGCAACAACTCGCTGGCACTCACCGGAGCGCTAGAATACACCGCCCATGAAAACTGGAAGACCTCGGCTCGCATGGAATGGCGTGGCAGTTCCACGACGAACGGCATCCTGGGGACTGTGGGCTTTGCCGCGCGCCTCACCGATAGCTGGACCTTCTTGGGCCGCAACGTTCTTTCTACTACCACGACCAAAGGCGCCACTGGCGGGACCCATCTTCAAGATAGGCTCCAATTCGGCTTTGCTTTGCGTGACGCGGAGCGAAACCGCTGGAACGCCTTGAGCCTGTTTGAAGTGAAGGCCGATCATGATGGTTCGCAACCGGCTACGCCTCTGCACACCACGACCGGAATCTTCTCCACCACTGCGAATTATCAGGTGAGCGCCCCCTTTACGCTTTCGGGGCGCTATGCCGCCAAGTGGAACATCGCCTCCGATAGCACGCTTTCCAGTTCAGCCATGACGCAGATGCTGGGCGGTCGCGCCACCTGGGACCTTACCCGCAAGTGGGATTTCGGAGTAGCTGCCAGCACCAAGTACAGCCTGGGTTTCGCTTCACAACAGTACGGACTGGGGGCTGAGATTGGCTATCAGTTGATCGGGAACTTATGGGTTTCAACCGGCTATAACATTGTGGGTTTTCGCGATGACGATTTAACCGGAGAAAACGTTACACGCAAAGGCGCTTTTATCCGCATGAGATTCAAGTTCGATGAAAACATCTTTGCGCCTCGAAGTGAGAGCAAGCACTAATGCAAGCGGAAAAGAAAATTCGGCGGTCTGCGTTCTCGCTGTGGAACGCTTTGCCGAAATTTTCTTTTTTCCAGCGCCATCCGAAGAATGATTCCGCAGCCTGGGGACGACAGATGTGCCCCAGGATCTCGGGAAGAAGGCGCGGACGTTCGGTTTCAATCGCGCGGAGGGCTGCACTAATCTATTTGATTCTGGCCCTTACGGTCTATGCTGCCGCTGACAATCGTGACCAGGTATATTCCGTCGGACTAACCATGAGGAACGTCTATCTGGTGAATGCCGATGGTACTGTCACCAACCAATTCACCAATTATTCGGGCACTTCCTCTGCGGCCGCAGCGCAGCGCGCCAGTGACGGGGTGATCTTTTTTATTACTCAGGTAGCAAATGGTGCGGTCTTTACATGGAACCCTGCCACACCTGCGACAGCCCCTGTTCAGATCGGCACCACCGGCGCATCCGTCCCTTATATTCCGAGGCTGGCATTTTCTGCGAGCGGCGTTCTCTACGCCGTGGATACGAACAGCACGAACCTCTACACCATTAATCAAGCGACAGGTGCGGCCACGGCGGTCGGTGCGCTATCTGGGGTGCCAACCAATTTGGGAGGAGATATCGGATTCGCTCCCGATGGCACTCTCTATATGGTTGCGGGCACAACCATTTATACCGTCCCACTTGGTGGCGGGGCGGTCACGAGCTTGGGAACGATCAGCGGGCTTTCCGGTGGCGCGACCGCCATCGTGGGAATGACCTTTGATGCCAGCGGTCGCATGTTAGTGGAAGACGACCAAAATCCAGCCCAACTTTACAGCGTCGCTTTACCCTCGCGCGTTGCGACGGCATTCACCGGCACCATGACAACTTCTCAAGGCGATCTGGCCAGCGCGCCACGCGTACAGATTTCCGGCAAGGTCTTCGAAGATGTGAATTACGGAGGCGGCGCTGGCCGCAGCTTTGCTTCTTCGTCAGGAGTGGGCCGGCCCAATGCGCGCGTAGAACTCTTTGACTCGTCCGGCAATTTTATTACCTCTACCGTCACCGATGCCTCAGGCAACTACACTCTCACCGGCGCCGCTGGACAGACCTATACCATCCGCGTGGTGAACTCCAGCGTGACCTCCTCTCGTCCAGGTTCGGTTTCTACCTTGGTCGGAGTGCAGACTTTTCGGACCAGTGGCCTGACCGGCACGGTTGGCACGGCGGATACCAACCGAGTAGGAGGCGAGGACCCCACCAAGATCGACGCTGGCAATGGCAGCACTACCCTCGCGGCGCTCACCACTTCTACGAATACGGCCCAATCTATCGTCAGCATCGCATTGAACACCAGCAGCGTGAGTGGGATTGATTTCGGATTCAACTTCGACACGATTGTCAGCACCCGTGATTCCGGGCAGGGAACTCTGCGGCAGTTCATCACCAACAACAATACCTTGACCAATGCCGGACTGGCGCAGGTGGGGCAGACTGCAGGCGTGGAAACCAGCATCTTCATGATTTCAAACGGCAGCGCGGTGGCCGGCTTGCGGGCCGGACTGACCAACCAATTGACCGGAGGAGTTGCACAGATCGTCGTGACCTCTCAGCTTCCGGCAATCACCGACTCCAGCACCGCGATTGACGGCACAACGCAGACCACGAATGTAGGCGATACTAACTCGGGAACATTAGGTACAGGTGGGACTGTCGGCGTCGATGGACTGTCGCTCTCCACTGTGAACAAGCCCGAGGTGCAACTCAGCGCGGCCCAGGGCACGATAGGACTCGGCTTGCAGATTCAGGCCAACAGCACTACCGTGAAAGGCATAGCGATCTATGGTTTTGGGACTGCCGCCAATACCAATGGAAGCGCCAATATCGAAATTGAAAGCGGCTTTACCGGGGCCTCGATCCAGCAGAACGTGTTGGGCACAACCGCTATCAGCTTCGCAGATCCGGGAGCGGGAACGCGTTCTCTCGGAGACAATATTCGTTCGGCTGGCGGAAAGACTAGCACAATCCAGAACAACCTGATTGGCTTCTCTCAAGGTAAGGGCATCGCTTTGGAGAGCACCTCCACCGGCTGGTCCGTCCAGAACAATGAGGTCCGTAACAATGGCATCAACAACTCTGGATTTGGCGGAATGAATCTTGGAACCGGTTCCACCGCCACTGTTTCCGGAAACCTCTTTATCAACTCTCAAGGCGCCGGCGTCGATACATCGCAAAGTTCCGGAGCATATACCATCACGGACAACACCATTACCGGAAATGGCGCGGGCAGCGGCGGCAGTCTGGTCGATCCCGGCATACGCATCTACGGCAGCGGGAATACCGTGTCCAAGAACATCATCTCATCCAACGTGGGTGCAGGCGTTCTGGTGACCTCGGGAGCTTCAACCACCGTCATCAGTCAGAACTCCATCTACTTGAATGGAACTGTGGGAGGTACTCCTACGCATGAGATTGGAATTGATCTCCTTACTGCGACGGATAGCCAGTCTCTTGGCACATCGCCGTTCGTCACCCTCAACCATTCTGGTGGCGGTGGTGCTGGCGGCAACGGTTTGCTGAATTATCCAATCCTTCAGACCGCCACCGTCAGTAATGGACAGCTTACCTTGACCGGCTTTGCCCGTCCCGGATCACTCATCGAGTTCTTTATCGCCTCGCCTGATCCATCCGGCTTCGGACAAGGACAGACCTATGTGACCTCATTGACCGAAGGCTCCGGCGCAGATCTCGATGGCACTACCGGCACGTATGGTCCCGGCGCGATCAATGGCATCGCCCAGGGGACAGACACAACCAATCGCTTCAAGTTTGTTATCGCTCTTCCCTCGGGGGTCTCGATTGGAACTGTCCTGACTGCCACAGCAACGCTGAGCGGAGCCACCTCTGAATTCAGCGGCAATGTTACTGTAGCGCTCTCGACCGACATATCCGGCAAGGTCTATGTAGATGCCAACCACAACGGAGTTGCCGACAGCGGTGAAGACTGGAGTGGCGGAACATCGGTCTTTGTGAACCTGGTGAAGGCCGGTGTCGTAGTGCAATCTGTAACGGTTCCAGCCGGGACCGGCTCCTACACCTTTAATAATGTTACCAGCGGCGCATATTCGATTGTCGTAACCAACTCCGCGGTTGCGACTACGGCCAGCGTGCCCGTCGGTTATGCCTTTGTAAACCCGACGAATGGATCACTCCAGTTCAACGCATCGAATGGCTCCATCACCAATCAGAACTTTGGGCTGTTTCATGGCAGCCTGGTATCGGGTACGGTCTTTAAAGACAACGGCGCAGGCGGTGGCACGGCCAACAATGGAATATTGGATGGTGGAGAGCAGGGCATTGGCAGCGTAACCGTCAAGGCCACCAATGGCGGCGCTACCACTTACGATACGGAGCAGACCGCCAGTGATGGCAGCTACACGCTATTCATCACACCCGGAGCCACCACGGTTGCCATCGTCGAAACAAACCTGGCGAATTACGTTTCTACCGGCGCCTCTGTGGGAACGACGGGCGGCAGCTATAACCGTAATACCGATACGGTCACATTTACCAAGGCAGGTGAAGGAATCTATACTGGCGTAAATTTCGGCGACGTGCCCCAGAACACCTTCCAGAACAATGGAGCGCAGCAGGGTCTGCCCGGCACAGTACTGTTTTACCCGCATACATTGAGTCCTGGAACCGCAGGCCAGGTTACTTTCTCTATGGCCTCCACAACTGCTCCCAGCAATGTCTCGTTTGCGCGCATCATTTATCAAGATACCAACTGCAATGGCTTGCTGGACTCCGGCGAGCCCGTCATTACCGGTTCGGTAACGACCGTAGCCGGGACCAATCTGTGCATCATCATGAAAGTTTCGATACCCAGCGGCGCGCCGTTCAACTCGACCGATACCACCATCATTACCGCTAACTTTACCTATACCAACGCCAGTCCCGCGCTCACGGGCACTTACACCCTGGAGGACCTCACGACCGTGGGCACGGGAACCAACTCTGGATTGCGGCTGGAAAAAGTTGTGGACAAAGCTACGGCCCTGCCGGGCGCCAATCTCACCTATACCGTAACGTTCATTAACGACAGCACCTCGCCCATCTCCAACCTCAAGGTCAACGACAGCACTCCGTCTTACACCACATTCGTAAGCGCCGTCTGCGGCAGCCCTCTACCTAACAGCCTGACAGGCTGCTCCATTACTTCGCCTTCGGTCGGCCAGGCAGGAGCCATCCAGTGGACCTTTACCGGAACTCTAGCCCCCAGCCAGACCGGTACAGTTACGTTTGTAGTAAAGATCCAGTAAGAATTAATCCGCGAACATCCGCGCAAATCCGCGGTAAGGTTTTGGTTTATCAGCGTTCATCAGTTGAATCAGTTCCATCAGTGGTAAGAATTTGATTCTGTCTTACAATGTCTCCCCATGGATTTCGATATTCCAGAGGCGCTCAAGCAATACCTGGCCACTCTAGATCGCTTTATCGAAGCGGAGATCAAGCCGCTCGAACAGGCGAACGACAATGTCCGATTTTTTGATCACCGGCGGGAGTGGGCCCGGACCGACTTCGACAATGGAGGCCTGCCTCGCCCCGAGTGGGAGGCCCTTCTGGGTGAAGCCCGTCGCCGCGCCGATCAGGCCGGGCATTATCGCTTTGCCTTGCCCAGAGAGTATGGAGGTCAAGACGGATCCAATCTGTGGATGGCCGTGATCCGTGAGCATCTTGCTGCTAAAGGCCTGGGACTGCACAACGATCTGCAGAACGAACATTCCATCGTCGGGAATCATCCAGTGGTGCTAATCATCCGAGATTTCGGAACACCAGAGCAGCAAGAGGAGTTCATCCCTGGCGCGCTGGACCGTTCACGCACGGTGGCCTTTGGCTTGACCGAGCCGGAGCATGGGTCCGACGCCACCCACATGGAAACCCGCGCTGTTCCGGAAGAGCGCAACGGAAGCAAAGGCTGGCGCATCGACGGCGAAAAGATGTGGACGACCGGTATGCACGTGGCTACGCACTGCATGGTATTTGTCCGCACTCATGGAAAAGATGGCGATGCCTCGGGCATCACCTGTTTCCTCGTCCCCTCGGCCTCTCCGGGTGTGAAGGTCGAAGAGTATCTCTGGACCTTCAACATGCCTACCGACCATCCACGTGTTAGCTTTCGCAACGTGTGGGTCCCTGAGACGGCCATGCTGGGCCAATACGGCAGTGGCTTGGCGGTCGCTCAACACTTCGTACACGAAAACCGCATCCGGCAAGCGGCCTCTTCGCTTGGGGCGGGAACTTACTGTATCGAGCAGAGCGTACGATATGCGCGCCTGCGTAAACCTTTCGGAAAAGCACTGGCCGAGAACCAGGCCATTCAATGGCCGCTGGTGGAACTCGCCACCCAGGCCGAGATGTTGCGCCTGCTGGTTCGGAAGACGGCCTGGGAGATGGACCAGATGCCCAAGCCGGAGGTGGAGAAGCGGCTTTCTGACAAAGTGTCCATGTGCAACTACTGGGCCAACCGGTTTTGCTGCGAAGCGGCGGACCGCGCCATGCAGGTTCACGGCGGCATTGGTTATTCCCGGCACAAGCCGTTCGAGCATATTTATCGACATCATCGCCGCTACCGGATCACCGAGGGATCGGAAGAGATCCAGATGAGAAAGATTGCCGGCCACCTGTTCGGTTTCATGGGGCCGAGGCGAAAAGAATTTTCGGAGATGGAAGCCGCGCACGCTATTGAGAAGACAGCCAGGAAGAAGCAGGAACAATGAGTCAGCAAGCGGACATCTCGGCTAAACTTCGCGATGCAGTGGCCCGTTTATTGGGGCCGCCCGGCGACATTCTCGAATTACGTCGTCTGACGGCGGGCGCAACCAAGGCCACCTGGGCCTTCAGGGCGCAAATCGGCGACGCCAACCAGGCGCTGGTCTTACAGCTTTCCAATGGCACTTCCCGAATCGGGAACGACGCCACTTTGCCCCTGGTGGCCGGCAGGGACGATGCGGCATTGATGATAGCTGCTGCCAAAGACGGCGTGCCGGCGCCACCAGTACGCGCCGTGCTGACTGAAGACAGCGGACTGGGTGAGGGTTACATCATGGACTATGTGCCGGGCGAGACCATCGCCCGGCGTATTCTGCGCGAAGCACAATTTGCTCCGCTGCGCGAAAGTTTCGCCTCACAATGTGGCGAGATTCTCACCCGCATTCATGCCATGGATGCGACCTCCGTGCCTTTTCTGACGGCCTTCGGCGCGCAACGCCAGATCGCGCTCTATCGCAATATCTATGATAGCTACGACCATCCCGTCCCGGCCCTCGAAGTTGCTTTTCGCTGGGCCGAGGACTACCTGCCGGTTGCCGGTCGCACCACTGTCGTACACGGAGACTTTCGTATGGGCAACCTGATCTGCGGGGAAGAGCACATCCGCGCAGTGCTCGATTGGGAGCTAGCGTGCCTGGGCGATCCTATGCAGGACTTAGGCTGGCTGTGCGTCAAGACATGGCGCTTCGGCGGCAAAGGCGTGGTAGGTGGTATAGGAGAGCGCTCTGATTTGTTCTCCGCCTACGAGCGTGCTTCTGGCATCGCTGTCGATCCTACGCATGTACGCTTTTGGGAAGGATGGGGTTGCGTCAAGTGGGCAATCATGTGCCTCATCAAAGGCCAATCACAGCGTACGGTGGAGGCCTTCGCAATCGGCCGCCGCATGGAAGAGCCGATTCACGATTTTCTGAAAGAGCAATTAGCAACTGGCAATTAGCAACAAACGAAAAACCGCAAATAAACCTTACCGCGGGTTTACGCGGATGTTCGCGGATTTTTTACGATTTAGCCTCAATACGGTTCACTTAAGGAAATAAGAATCTGTTCGAAGTTCAAACGCACCAGCCCCGAAAGGGGCGGAAGATAGTAGCCCAGGCGCGTAAGCCCTGGGTAACGTGGAAGATAGCAACCAAGTCCCGTAAGGGACGACAGAGCTTTTTGCATACGGTTCGAGTAAGTGTATTGACCAGAATGGTTCAATGGAATTTTTCCGGCGATCCACATAGACTTTTAGATGCGTCTGCCCCCTATCAGTCCCCAGTAAAAGCCTTGGCAAAAAACACCATCTATGAAATGCTTTGCAGGTTTCTTGACTCATTGCTATTTGCCATTTGCTAATTGCTCTTAAAAAACTATGCCCTCAAGTCTGCCATCTGCTCCCGATCTGCTTGCGGTCGTCCGCGAGTTTCTTGAAACCGATGTCCTATCGTTGCCGGATTTGAATGACGACAAGCGCTTCAACATCCGGGTAGCCGTGAACCTGCTGGCCACGGTTGAGCGGGAGCTGCGGCTTGGACCAGAGGCTGATGCTGCCGAGGCAGCAAGGCTGGCCGCGTTGGTGAATGGCGACGGCTCCATCGAAGAAAAGAACCGGCTCCTGGCGCAAGCGATCCGCGAGGGAAAAATGGAGATTGACGATCCTCAGCTTCTCGATCACCTGCGCCGTACGATTGCTGATACACTGCGCATCAACAATCCAAAATGGCTTTAAGGCTGATGGCCAGGAGTAAAAATGCACAGACTGCATAGGGTGTCGTTATTCGCGGGCCTGATATTCGTTTTAGGCATGCCGCCATCAAGAGCTGCCCAACTCACACCGAATCAAACATCGACTCAAGCGGACGAGCCCGTTGTAGTCGAGACATGCGGCCACAATGGACAAATTAGCACAACCGAATGGTCAGAGTTACATAGGCAGATAACTGTTTGCATTAAGGGCCTTAATAATTGGGCGAGGACTCCGGGCCACGATCCTCGGAACCTGCGTTTGTTTCTGGCTGGCCACATGCTTCCCAAATTGGATTTCGCCTCCATTTCGGAGTCGCAAGAGTATGTGAATTTTGTACTCAGGCCGGATAGCAGCGACAAAGAAGATCGAAAGCGCTGGGTACAAATCTTAGATGAATCCCGCAGGGCAACGGTTCCCAATGAGATTCCTTTGAGTGTTGGAGTGGAAAAAAACCGCGAACCATTCGATTCCGAGCAATACATCACTCTGAATGTTTATCCTCGCTACACTTATGCGGTGATCCTGCTGCTCATCGCCATCCTCGCAATTCTGATTTGGACTGCGCTGACCAGTGATCTGCTGCGCGAGACATCGATTGGCACATCAACTCCTGGCCAGAGGTCGCCATATAGTCTGGGGCGAGTGCAGATGGCCTTTTGGTTTTATATCGCTGTAGCGTCCTATTTGTTCATCTGGCTTATCACAGGAGAAACGAGCACTCTGACGACTTCGGTGCTCGCCCTTATCGGAATTAGCGCGGGAACGGGACTGACGGCAGTGTTGATCGATCAGGGAAAAATATCATCACTCACTTCTCAAAGGGCCGCCCTCAACACCCAAAGGGAGGCCTTGACGGCGAGAATCCGGGAAATCGAACAGAACATGCCCCCGATGGATTCACCTCTCTATTCAGAATTGCAAGAGAAGAAATCGCGCCTGGCGGAGATCAATGCTTCGATCAACAATCTTCCTGGTTTACCGAGCGCCAGGGTCAGCAAAGGCTTTCTTCGTGATCTTCTTGAAGATGGTGACGGCGTCAGTTTTCACAGGTTCCAAATTGTAATCTGGACTGTAGTCATGGGCATAGTCTTTGTAGAAGGGGTCCACCAGGACCTTACCATGCCTGACTTCGATGCTACTTTGCTTGGCTTGATGGGACTGAGTTCCGGCACCTATCTGGGGTTCAAATTTCCTGAAAAGCCAAAGCTGTCTTCTTAGGAGTGCAGTGTCACAAGCTACCGGCCCCGCCGTAATCAGGTGGAAAGGGCAAATTTGGACAGGTGCGGCGGTAGCTTTCATCGCCGACATACTGCTTCCACTCGGCCACGGAGAGATTGCGCGTGACGCGCGAACAGGCATCGTTGATCAGGTCCTGAGGGAGAAGAAAGGCCCGCGTGATGCGGGCTTCGTTCCCAACTCTCGACGCCAAAGTAATGACATGCTGGTCATCGTTGAAACGAGCGGCCAGAATTACACCGTCTGTCGGGATGCGGGAGATCTCCTGGTGGCTGGCAATGTCAAATATGTGGGCCGATCCCTCTGCGGTATCCGCCCGTAACTGGTTGCGGCCGAAGAACTCTAGATTGATTACGGCCCGCGGAAGTCTGATTCCGAAAATCTCGTTTCCTGTGGCTGCCTGCCACACACGCACCAGGCCGTCCCTGCTGCCGCTGGCTACCCAGCGACCATCGGGGCTAAAGATGATTGAGAGAACAGAGCTGTCGCGCTTGACGTGCGCGAGCTCTATTCTCGTAGCTACATCCCACACGTGCGCCGTGCCGTCGAAGCTGGTGAAGGTGGTGGCGGTGGCGACCCAGTGGCCATCGGGGCTGAAAATGACCGAGATAACAGCCTCGTTGTGGTGAAGGCGGGCGATTTCTTTCCCGGTGGCGGCCTCCCAGATGCGCGCCGTGCCGTCCAAGCTGGCGGTGGCGACCCAGCGGCCATCAGGGCTGAAGACGCTTGAATTGACAGGACCGTCATGTGTAAGACGAGCAATTTCTTTGCCGGTGGCGGCCTCCCAGATGCGCGCCGTATTGTCCTTGCTGGCAGTGGCGACCCAGCGGCCATCGGGGCTGAAGACGACCGAGAAAACAGAGTTGTCGTGCTTGACGTGAGCAATTTCTTTTCCGGTGGCGGCCTCCCAGATGCGCGCCGTATTGTCCTTGCTGGCGGTGGCGACCCAGCGGCCATCGGGGCTGAAGACGACTGAAGTAACAATACTTTCGTGCTGAAGGCGAGCAATCTCTTTCCCGGTGGCGGTCTCCCAGACGCGGGCAGTCCGGTCAGAGCTGGCGGTGGCGACCCAGCGGCCATCGGGGCTGAAGACGACTGAATCGACAGGACTGTCATGTGTGAGGCGAGCGAGTTCTTTTGCGGTAGCGACCTCCCAGACAATCGCTGTCTTGTCAAAGTTAGCGGTGGCGACCCAGCGGCCATCAGGGCTGAAGACGACTGAAGTAACAATACTTTCGTGCTGAAGGCGAGCGATTTCTTTTCCGGTGGCGGCCTCCCAGATGCGCGCCGTATTGTCCTTGCTGGCAGTGGCGACCCAGAGGCCATCGGGTCTGAAGACAACCGAGTCGACAGAACCATCGTGCTGAAGGCGAGCGATTTCTTTTCCGGTGGCGGCCTCCCAGACACGCGCTGTGTCATAACTGGCGGTGGCGACCCAGCGACCATCGGGGCTGAAGACGACGGACTTGACAGAACCGTCATGCTGAAGGCGAGCGATTTCTTTTCCGGTGGCGGCCTCCCAGACACGCGCTGTGTCATAACTGGCGGTGGCGACCCAGCGGCGATCGGGGCTGAAGACAACCGAGTCGACAGAACCATCGTGCTGAAGGCGAACGATTTCTTTTCCGGTGGAGGCCTCCCAGACGCGGGCTGTGTTGTCATTGCTGGCGGTGGCGACCCATCGGCCATCGGGGCTGAAGACGACCGAGTAGACAACACCGTCGTGCTGAAGGCGAACGATTTCTTTTCCGGTGTTGGCCTCCCAGATACGGGCTGTGCTATCCGAACTGGTGGTGGCGACCCACCGGCCATCGGGGCTGAAGACGACCGAGTTGACAGAGCCATTGTGCTGAAGGCGAGCGATTTCTTTCCCAGTGGCGGCCTCCCAGACGCGCGCTGTGCGGTCGTCGCTGGCGGTGGCGACCCAGCGGCCATCGGGGCTGAAGACGACTGAATTGACAGAAGCGCTGTGCTGAAGGCGAGCGATTTCTTTCCCGGTAGCGGCCTCCCAGACGTGCGCCGTGTTGTCAAAGTCGGCAGTTGCGATCCAGCGACCATCAGGGCTGAAGACAATCTTCCGGACGGGCTCGGATATTTCCATGCGAGAAACTTGCCTCGGAAGAAGCTCCAGCACTTTGCGAAGTGAAGCATCATTCTCAACCAAGGGCGCTCTGCGCATCGATTCTGTGGCCAGCAGGCCCGATAATGGCGGATCCGTGGTCGAGCTGTACAAGAGCTCCGCATTGGCTGCGAGTTGCCGGGCGCTGGCCAGGGTGCTGCTTCTTTCCGCGCGGTCTTTGTAGAGCCAGGCCAGCAGCGCCAGGGCCAGAAACACCAGGGCCGCGCCGATGGCCCCCCACAGTATTTGCCGGCGCCAGCGTTCCATTGTTGATTCTTTCTGACGGCTGGCTTCTTCTTTCTGACGGCTGGCTTCTTCTTTCTTACGGCTGGCTTTGAGGTAGTCTTGCACCAGGGCAAGAGCTTGGGCATCTCCATCGGCGTAATCCAGCGCCCACGCCGGATTGGGGTTGTGCTTCCGCTCCCACCATTCGGCATCGGCAAGTTCCAGCCCTCCCAATGTGTCCTTGCGGCCACGCCGCCATTGCCTGGCATCCTCGAAGAGGCCCAGGAAAACCTTGGCCGATGCTGCCTCTTGCTCCACCCAGGTTTTCAGGTCATTCCATTTTTCAATCAGGCTCTCATGGGTGATATCGATGATGGATCCAGGAGCCAGCTTCTCCTCTTTACAGGTGAGAAAGGTGGCCGGGGCCTGGCGGAAGTGGTCAACTACATCCGCGACCTCGCGCCTCGCTTCGTCTGTTTTCGCCCCGCACACCGCCCACAAGCTACTCAGCGTCGCGGGATCGCGCGTCTCCCGCTCTGACCTGCCCTTCTGGGTGAGCCGTTTGAAGATCCATTGCGCCAGCTTCTTGCGATGGTCCGAACCCAGGGACAAATAGCTCTCGTGCGCGTGCCGGTTGAGAGCGTCTTCAAAGCCGCCGCTTTGCTTGTAGTCATCAGCGGTGATCTCGCCGGCTGCATGGTTGTGCAATTCCCACATCCGCATGAGCGTGTGTTGCAGGACAGGCAACTGGTTGGGCTCGTCGCCGGCCACGTTCAGCAATTGCTGCACCAGGGCCGGAGAGATTCGGGTCTCCTGACCGAGCGGCATCTCGATGGCTTCACGGCGCTGCTCCCGGGTCATCCGAGGCACCAGGTATTGCCCGCCATTCAATGCTTCGGGCAGATCGCGGAACTGGGCACAGTCACCCAGGTAGTCGCTGCGCATGGTGAGGACCACATAGACCGAGACCTCTTCGTTGCCGGCGGCAGTCAAAAGCAGGCGGACAAAGTCGGCAGCGCGTTCGGCGGCCAAGGCGGCACGCTGGCGTGAAGCTTCATCCTCTGTGCGGAGTTTTTCCCTATAGCGAAACAACTCTTCAAACTGGTCGACGACCACCAGCAGGCCCTCGTCGGAACCAAGTTGGCTGGCTGCTCTTACCAGACCATGACTGCTGGTCTGCAGGCTGGATTCCAGCCCGGCCTTCTCCCTGAGGGCCTCGGCCAGGGAAGAGATGGCGTTATCGCCGGGGCGGCAGGTGGCGATACGCCAGCGCGATTTGGAGCGGGCGACATAACCGCCGCGAAGGGCCGGTATCAGGCCTGCCTTCACCAGGGACGACTTTCCGCTTCCCGAAAGACCCACGACGGCCACAAAGCGCGAGCGCGAAAGGCGCTCCAAAAGCTCGTCAACTTGCTGGTCACGGCCAAAGAAACGGTGGCAGTCCTCTTCTTCGAAGGCCCGCAGTCCCGGATAGGGATTTTCCAGCGCAGCGGAAATCGTTCCGGCGATCATGATGCAGCCCCAGCTTGGGTGCGAAGCCGGGTAAGAAAAGGCTCCAGCTTCGCAGGATCAAAGCCATCAAACTGCTCAATGACATGCAGGTCTTTGAGTCCCCGGATGAAGGGCAGGTCCTGCACTTTGTTGTGCCGGGGATCGAAAAGGCAGATGCCCTTGGAGCGGGCGCGCCGGGCCAGATCTTTCATGGAGCTGAAATAGTTGGCATACCGGGAGCGTTCCGCAACGCCCCACAGCAGCAGGACCCCGTCGGCTGAGACCAGGTTGCGCTTGTCGTCGCTGTAGGTCCCGCAGGATTCTGAAACTTCAAACTCTTCCTGCAACGCATAAGAGACGTAGCTCGCGGTGGTTTTCTCGTCCTCGAGGTTCTGATCATAGAGAAGAAAGATCTGCTTCCGGGTGTCCCCCGTTTCCGGTTGTGGTGTGAGACGCGCCGACGGCTTCAGCAACTCCAGCACCTCTTCTTTCAGAGAGCAATTCTGGTCGAAAAGTCCTCGCGCCTTCGATGCTCTCACCTTTTCGAGCAAGGCAATCTGTCTCGGGTCCGTGGTGTTTTTCGTTGCAGCCGACTCCCACGCCGCCCAGGTTTTTCCCTGCCGGATGGCGGCGTCAATCAATAATTCCACCTCTTGGTCGAAGGCCGATCCGAGCAGGAACACCGAAAGTTTCGCCTCGCTCTGCTCTGTCAAATAATCAGTCTCTCGCTCGGGCAGCACCCGATACAGACCCTCCGTCAGCTCATTGGCGAGTTCCAGGCGCTTCTTGTCCACATCGGTTTCGGACAGCGCTGGTGGCCACAAAAAGACGGGCAGGCACTGATTGCGCATCTTGCGCAACAGCCTGCAAACTTCTATTTCCAGGACATACAGGGCCTCTTCGAAAGCTGCGCTCGCAATCGAAAGAGGCCGGGATTGGTCACCGTTACCTTGGTAGAAGTTGGCATCGCTGATTTCCTTCCAATACTCTCGATGCGACGCTTCTTCATCGGTCAGAATAACGGCCTTGAACCGAAACTGAGAATTGACGAGCGCCCCTTTCTGATACATTGCCTGATGTTTTGTCTGGATGACCTCCTCATAATAGCTCCGTTCCTTTTTGCAATATCGTGAGCGGCTATAGTTCGGCGATGCAATGGCAATAACAATAGCTGAATCGAGTTGATCATGAATTTCCCGGTCAAAATCCACATCATGGGTGAGGTCACGCTTGTCCATCCAAATCGATACTGTGGGGCCTAAACGTTGCTGTATGGCTGCTTTCAGCCGTTTCCAGAAATGGGAAACCCATCCTTCGCCAGCGGCCCCGGCGGCGTCATCGCCGTGCGCATAGGAAAGAAAGATATCGTTCCGAAACCCGGGAACAAATGCCATAGTTGGTTCTGAAATCGGGCTCTATTATGCCATTGAATGTCCAGATTGAACTATTGTGAAAAAGACCATTTTTCCAGCGTTGACACGTTAGGCTCAATAAATGCGCCCACACGGAAAATATTTCAAAAGATCACTTTTATTGAAACGATTTCCATTCGAAACTCACGTCTAAAATAGGAAGGGAGGGAAGGTAGGATGTCTAAACTGCAAATAGCAGAAGCCATCTCATAAATGGCGCTCTTGATCGATAATCAGGTTCATTTTTATCTCAATAGCACATTGCTCGGACAGATCTTCGTACAAATGCCTCATTCCGTTATTCTGAAGGACGCATCTCGGGGTGCTTCGGCGCGCCCTCACTCCTACGTCGCTCGAGCTTGCTCAGCATGACAGAATTATTTTGCTTCTGGCAGAGCAGACGACTTGGAAATCGTTTGGGTAGCAGTCAGTCGGTTAAGAGCGTTTCTTCTGTACCTTTAGTGCAGCGGAGCAGTTCCTTCGCTAACGCTCAAGAGGACAATGATCTCCTCTGTGCATCCGATTTATTTTCGCCATCAGATCCTGCTCAGCTTTGGTCCGGCCTCCTCTGCGATTTTCTTTGTCCCATCCCGCGCTGCCGTGCAGCCTATTCTCTAAACGTGCCTCTATCGGAGTAGGTTATCTCAAGTGCTTTATGAGCGATTGCAAAGGTCTTTCTGGTTCAAAATGTCCTTACAGTATCCTTGGGGTATCCGCAAGGGGGTGGGGGTATTATCTGGGTATTAACGAATTGGTAATTTTCAATTGGAAATCTCTAATTTTGGGGCGTTCTGGTTTTCAGCATAGTTTGGACAGAGATAGAGATCGAGAATGAAGCCACGAAATTTATAGTCCTCGCGGATGACACGAGTTGTTTAAAGCCAGTAACGGATGGGCTAATTTTCCAAAGATAGATCCTTCGCTACCGCTCAGGATTTCGGCAGGAGGTTCCACCCCTTCGACAAGCTCAGGGTCACGCCTCCTAAACACCTTAAGTTGTACTCTTTCATTGTAAGAGTATTCCTCCCCAGGAGCAGAGGAAAATTCACCCCCTAATTTTCGATACCCGGATCCCTATTTTGTTGCATCCGCGCCAATCAGCAGCAAACTTTCGGCTGCGATTCTGCCGCGCTGTGTCCTTTGGTCTATTAGTATTAATCACCATCATCAGCGATAAGATATTAATTTTGCCAAGGTTTCCTCCGTTGCTAACGTTAAGCAGAACTTCTCATCCGCGGTTTAAGTATGGGCGCAGTCTTTGATGAGTTTGTAAGACAACTCGCTGTTTGGGAAAAGAAATATGCCGGCCGTCCCCGCGATCATCTGATCCGGCTGTGCCTGCTTGCCTTGGAGCGCGAAGAGTTGGTCTCGATCGCCTATCGCGAGGAGCACATTGCTGCGCGTCTTGCCAAGATGCCTTTGCCGGAGGATGTCCGCCGGACAATCCGTCATGCTCTCATGTGGGCTTGGAAAGACGAAGAGATGCATGCCATCTACATTCGCGGGGCCATCTTCCGGCTGGGGAGCCGGAGGCTCCGTGCCAATGCCTTCGCCAAGCAACTTGCGGGCGCGGTGGGCGGATGGTCCAGTTCCGTCATGCAGCATCTTCGCTGGAGAGAAGCTCCGGTGTCGCGCATGATGGCTTCCACTCTTACTGCCTTTGGTTCGCTCACCGGACAGGTCCCGGAAGATGTGAAGAAATTTCTGAATTACGGCCCGTTTCGTAATTTTTGTCTTTTCAACGTCGACGCGGAGCGCACGGCTGCGGCCTGCTGGAAGAGAATGGCGGAGCTGGCCGGAGAGGTCCCGGAGTTGCCACCGCAAACGGCTGGGGATTTCAGCCGTGTCCAGCAAGACGAGGAAAACCATGAGCGCATCTTCAGTATGGTGGCGGAGGCGCTGGATGAACAAGACAATCTGCGGCCGGAAGAGTCCGCCGGAACTCTTACCCAAAAGATTTCCGAAGTTGGCGAATTTTTTGTGCCACGCTCGGAACGGGCCCGCACTAATCCTTTAGGCAAAGGTGGCAATGTCTGGGTGCAGAAGGTCCCACCTGCATCCGACAAACGCCGTGCCTTTCGTGAGTTCCTTGAGGCCAGCGACTTGTCCCAATTGCTCAATCGACGGATGAATGAACTGAAGAAGAATACCGGCGAGATCACAGTTGCTATCAAGGCTGCATTCATGCTCGGATATCACCGGGCCGATCCCTCGCCTTTGACCGATCCTTGCCTGCTGGAAGAACTGGCCCTGTTCCTGCAAGCGCACGGTTGTGGAGACATTGCCGTGGGCGAAGGCCGGAACCTCTACGATTCCTTTTACGGTAATCGCACCATCGCCAGTGTTGCCTGTTATTTTAATATCCAGTCTCCTCACTACCGCGTTGTAGATTTCACCGAAGAACAGGCGCCGCACGCCTACGCCCGAGGCTTTGGCCATTCCACCGTGGCGAAGACGTGGCGGGACGCAGACTTCCGCATCACCTTTGGGAAAATGCGCAGCCATCCGGTGGAGATGGTTTATTTGTGTCTGGGGAATATGGAAGGGACAGGCACCCGCAATGACGAATTTCTGTTCGCGGAGCGCCAGGCCCATCGCGAAACAGCGGTCATGATGATGATGACTGACTTTCCGCCGGACTATGCGATCCTGGACGCATTTCAATCCACCCCGGACCGCATCCTGGGAATTATTGGATCGCGACGTCCTTTGCATCCGCGTCGCTTCTATGCGGGACCGGACGCTCTGGCCGTCGACATTGTAGCCGCTTCGCATATTGGCCTTCCTGAACCGAGGAAGGGTAGCTTTCTGCGCTCCGCGATTCAGTGGTTTGGTGACCCCTCGGATTCCACCAAGGTGGTTGGATGTACCGAACCCATCGCGGAATGGAAGGGCCCTTACCATAACGAGATTTCTACTCTGCTCAGTTTGGTCGCCTATCCTGTCTATCAGTTCGGCAGCGGACGCGGCTCGTTGTTCCTGCCGGAGATGGACGAACAGACATTTCCATTCCGGCAACGGGCCAACATGCTCACGCGCGCAGGCCGAAAAGTCATGCGTATTCTCCTGGGTTTCAAAAGGCCGCGATGAGCGGAGGCCTGAAGGCGATCATCATTGGCGCGGGGATAGGAGGGCTGGCGACGGCGATTTACCTGGCGCAGCGAGGAGTCTCCGTCCGGGTTTTTGAAGCTGGCCCAACTACGGGCGGGTTGGCTTCGGGATTCACGTTGGATGGATTTTCATTCGACTATGGTCCTTACATCTTGCTGGATCGCCCTGGCCTGGAGTGGGCATTCCATCAGTTGGGAGAAGAGCTTGCCAACCATGTCGAGCTCACGAAGATCGAGGACATCTATGAGGTCGGCTTTCCTAACGATGTGAAGGTAAGTTTCCATTCTGACCTGGAACATACCGCAGCCGAGTTTGAAAAACAGTGGCCGGGAAGCGCCCGCAAGTACATCGAATTTGTACACCGCACGGACCGCATCTATCAGCGATTGTCGGAATTGCAGCACGTATCGCATCCCCGGCTGGCGGACATGCTGGCCTCCGGAGCTTGGAAAGAAGCCCGATTCCTGCTTAGCTCGTTACAACAAGTGCTTGCCCGGACCGGGTTGCCGGAAGAAATTGTGAATGCAGTCGGGATCTGGACCCATGTTGCAGGACAGAATCTCCACCAGGCCCCCAGCCCACTGGCATTGGTTCCCTCGCTGTTTCACACCGTCGGTTCCTATTGCCCTCGAGGTGGTATTCGAAGAATCGCAGAGGTCCTGACTCAACTGGCATTGAATTCAGGAGTACAGTTTGAGCTGAATCGCAAGATAAAAAAGATTTGTTCGGAAGGCAATCGAGTCACGGCGGTGCAAACGGAAGATGGGGAATTTCATCCCGCCCAGGTGATAGTTTCCAACCATAGCGCTATTGGAACCTATCTTGACCTCCTTGACCAACCTATAGGAAAGAAAAACGAGTTGGAGAAGCTGCAGTTACAGTCTCCTGGCGTTTGCGCTTATCTTGCGGTCAAGAACACACCCCGGCCTCCTTACTTGCGCTTTCGCCTGACCGATAACGGCGAGCCATGCCGGTTGCTCATCAATCCCGGCCTTCTAGCGCCCGAAGAAGCGGTGGATGGCTGGTATCCAGCGCGGTTACTCTCTCCCATGAGATACGCTGACGCAGAACGTGGCACTGAAGACCAGCGGCAGTATCTGGGAAAAATCCTGGCGGAAAACTGGTGGAGACCTGTGGGAGGTGAGTTCCGGGTGCTGGCAACCCAAATCCCGGCGGAATGGAGCTCGCGCTTCAATCTATATCGCGCCAGCATGAACCCGGTGATGACGGCCAAATTCATGCGTGCTGGAAGAATGCCGCACCGCTCACCTTATTTCCAGGGACTCTACTTTGCCGGGAGCTCCACGCATCCGGGGCAGTGGGTCAGTTTCTGCTCCATCTCCGGCGTGCTGGCGGCAAAGTGCCTGCTGGAAGATGCACGATGCTGAACACCGTTCAAGGGGAGCATAAGACCAACCACCGTGTCCTTCGCTTTACTTTGTGTTCCTCAGTGATTAAGGGTCTTTGGTTTTCCTCTGCTTCCTCAGTTCCTCCGTGTTTCAAAGGTTTTGTTTTTGGTTTTCTCTGCGGTGAGCAAGGTTTTGATGCATGCTCTACCGATCACGCCGGCAAGAGCATGCCCTTTTCGAGATGCCTGGTGATATGCGCGTAGGCTGCGGCATTCGGATCGTGCGTGACCAGCACAATCGTTTTCCCGAACTGTTGGTTGAGCCGCTTGAGGATTTCCAGTACCTCGGTTGCCGAGTGGCTGTCGAGATCGCCGGTTGGCTCGTCGGCAAGAATCAGCGTCGGGTCCGTAACGATGGCCCGCGCGATGGCAACACGCTGCTCCTGGCCGCCGGAGAGTTGTTTCGGAAGGTGACCCATACGGTCGCCCAAGCCCACCAATTCCAGCGCAGTCTTTACGTGATCAGCGCGCTGCTGTTTGTTCAGCTTGGTAAGAAGGAGCGGGAGCTCTACATTCTCAAATGCAGTCAGCACAGGGATGAGATTAAAGGTCTGGAAGATGTAGCCGATGTGACGGTTGCGCCACTCTGCAATTCTGGTATCGCTGAAGCGAAATACGTTCTCACCCTGGACGAGCAATTCGCCGTCAGTCGGACGATCAACGGCGGCAATCATATTCAGCAGCGTGGTCTTGCCAGAGCCCGAAGGCCCCATGAGGGCGAGAAACTCCTTCTCGGCAATCTCGATAGAGACGTCGTCAAGGGCCCTGACCTCAAATTTATCGCGGACGAATACTTTACTCACGTGATTCGCCTGGACGAGTCTGGTCTTCGCCGGTGCGCTCTTCATGTCCGTTGTCTGAGTCATATTGCCTATGCTTGAACCTTTCTGGTTAAAAATGTGTGTCGTGTTTAGGAAAATGGATCATTGCTTGATCCGGATGCGGTCTCCATCTTTCAAATCAGCGGGAGCGTTCACGATGATGTCCTCACCACCGGTCAGTCCCTCTACCAGATATCCATCGCTGCGCTGGCTCTGCACCTTGATGGGCCGCGCCACAGCATGGCTGTTAAAAGCCACCAGCACAATCTTCTTGCCGCCGCTGTCCCGCACGGCGTTGGTGGGTACCACCGCGCTTGAGGACACCTGGGACTGGTTCTTGTTTTCGTCCGCCAGGAAGCGAACATTCGCATTCTCATCCGGCCGCAGGTATGCATCGGGATTAAGGACCTTTACCTTCACTTGCACCGTGGCTTTCTGACGGTTGGCCTGGGGGGAGATCTCATCGATCACACCTTTGTATTCGCGATCGGGATAAGCATCGGTAGTGAGTACCGCCTGCTGCTTGGGTCCGAGCCGGGCAAAGTCGTTCTGGCTAATGTCGAGTTCAACCTGCAAGTCCGAGAGATCGGCCAGCGAAACTACTGAACCCCGTGGGCCACCGCTATCAGCGGCGCTGGCAAACTGCGCGGTAACCAACTCTCCTTTTTCAGCCGTGCGCTGGAGGATGGTGCCGTTGACCGGAGCGCGAATCTGGGTGGCATCGAGCTGTGATTGCGCGAAAGCCAACTGTCCTTGTGCCTGGAGCAAGCTGCCTCGGGCGCTGTCAATCTCCTCTTGACGTGGACCGATCCGGGCCAGGGTGTATGACTTCTCCAGAGATTGCATGTGCTGCGATGCGGAATCGTACCTGGCTTGAGCATCGTCGAGTTGCTGCCGCGAGAGTACGCCTTGTTCCACGAGTGACTTGGTCCGATCGAGGGTGATCTTAGCGTTGGCAAGATTGGCCCGCGCCTCATCGAGGTTGGCCGAGGCCTGCTGTATCTCCTCCGGACGAGATCCATGTTCGAGCTGCTTGAGCCTGCCCTCGGCTGCTGCTACAGCCCCTCTTGCTTGCTCTACCTGGGCACGGAATTCCTGATCTTCCAGCCGGACCAGCACCTGGTTTGCACGGACTTTATCGCCTTTTTCCACGCCAATCCAGGCGATGCGGCCGGTGACTTTGGAGTTCACGTCGATGGTGTGATGGGCAACAATATATCCGGCGGCGACCAGCACGCTGCTTCCCCCTGACGAACTGGAGACGGCCGCTCGCACCACCTGGACCTCAGGCGCCGATGATGAGAAGATGCGCAGGGCAACCGCCACAATGCCCAGTAACACCAGCGCGCCAATGCCAATGAGAATAAATCGTTTCGACCACTTGGCCGGTTCGGCCGGCTCTTTCTGCGATCGGTCGATGCGCAGGTTTTTTAATTCATCGTATTTGGTATCTACTGCCATGATTCAATCAAGTCCTAATCCCTGAGCGCCGCCAAGATTTCTCTTCGTGACGCGTGCCACGCAGGAGCAATGCCGCCAAATAACCCCATAGTTACAGCGAAAGCCACAGCGGTAAACATTACGCCAAACGTGATGCGGATGCTGAAGACAGTTTCGCTGAATGTGAGGTTGTTGCCGGTCCCTGTTGTCATTCCATTGAATGGGAGGGTCAACGCCAATCCCAAGGCTGCGCCCAACAGCGAAAGCAGCACCGATTCCAGCACAAACGAGGTGATAATGCTGCCTCGCGAAAATCCCAGGATCCGCAAGGTTGCGATTTCACGGCCTCGATAGGCCACTGCCGCATACATGGTATTCATGGCGGCAAAACACGAGCCAATGGCCATCACAATGGAAACCACATAGCCGACGATCTGGATAGGCAGACCGGACTTTGTCTGCTGGGCAAAGTAGTCCGGTTCCTTGAATCCGTCGAGCTTGAGCCGCTGGTCGTCATTCACGCGGTTTTTCAATGCTTCTGCGGCTACGGGGTCGCTTGCATGCACCAGCACGGAAGATAGGGCCGCGCTTCGATCAAAATCACTTCCCATCAGGTTTCCGTCCGCCCAGATCTCTGAACTGGAAGCCGTCTCTCCCGCGTCGAAGATACCCACTACTTTCCATTTGCCTTTGCCAAAGAACAACTCCTCTCCCATTCCCGCGTTGGAGAATCGCTTGTTGATCGACTGGCTCACCGCAATCTCCCGCTGTCCGGGAGTGAACCAGCGCCCTTCCGCAAGATGCACTGCCGGGCGCAACTCAAATCCAATCGGCTCCATGCCTCGCACGGTAACGTTCGCTTCGCCGGTACCGTTCCTGCGTGGAAGAGTCATGACCACCACCGTCTCGCCTGAAACGAGCGGCTCACCCGCTTTGTCTTTGGCGATTCCCGGGAGAAACTTGATGGCCTGAAACGACTCGCGGTCTACGCCGCTTTGCAACTCCGCTTGCGAACCCTTGCGGATCACCAGCACGTTGAGAGGATCGCCGCTTTGCACGAATGCGTGCCGCAGCCCGGTGAGCAGCGACAAGATAAACACTGCCACGGCCACCGTGAGCGCGATCCCCAGGGCAGTCATCATGGTAGCGGCCAGTCGCAGGCGCAGATTTCGAATGTTATAGGTAAGTGGAATCGCCATTTCGCTCCTATCCGATATGCCGCAGGCCATCCACAATGTTGCGTCTGGAGGCCCGGTATGCGGGAAAAACCGCACTGATGAGTCCAACCAACGCTGCCACTGCCAGAGCTACGGCAAAGGTTGGCGCTGTGACTTTGAACCCGTTGAAGAAGGTACCGTTCGGAGAATTCGCGAGCAAGATCAAAACGCCCCATGCCGCAAAAGCGCCAAGCAAGCCGCCCAGTAGCGAAATAGTGACCGCCTCGCTTACGTACAACGACAGTATGGTGCCCTTGGTAAAGCCCAGTGTCTTTAGCACGGCAACTTCACGGGTGCGCTCGCGGATGGTCATCGCCATAGTGTTACCCGAAACCAGCAAGATGGCGAACACTACTGCTGCGCAGATGCCCAGGATAAAGAGCTTCACGTTCCCCAAAGACGCTACAAAATCCAGGCCAAATGCCTTTTCGCTCTCAGTCTTGGTTGGTTGCGGTGAGTTGGCAAACATCTGGTCGATGGTCTGTGAAACTTGCGGTACATGCGCGGGAGTATCTACCAGGGTATAGAAGGTTCCGGTCTGCCCTTTCACTCGCGGTAGCGCCTGCTCGATATATTCAGTGTTAAAGAATATGGCATCGAATGGGTCGTCCGTATCAAAAATGGCGCGTATGGTGAGCTCCGGATTGATCGGATAGATGGTGCCTTTCAAGTTGATGCGGTCGCCAATCTTCCAATGCTGCTTTTCCGCCAGGTTTTTGTGTACGGCAGCTCCTGCCCGATCGCGCTGGAATTCCTGAAGCTGGTCGGCGGGTATCCTGTAATCCTTTAAAACTTGAAAGATTTCGTTAGGGTCTATAGTGAATTGGGCGAAAAAATTTTCCGGCTTATCGTCCTTATAGATCCCGCCAAACCAGTTCCACGGACTTACGTGTACCACACCTGGAATGGCCCGGATCTTTTCCCGGTAAAAAGAGGGAAGAGGGAATACCAGGGACACTTTATGCCGGGTGACCACCCGCAGATTGGATTCTTCTGAGCCTTTGTCCAGGTAGAATCCGCGATAGATGCTCATCATCAGTGTCAGCAAAAGCAGGGAAAATGCGATGCTGATGGCGGTCAGAAAACTTCTCCGGCGATTTCGGAATGCATTCTTGGTTGCGAATCGAGTCAGCGTCATGCCGTCTCCTAGTGTCTTAATGCTAATAATCTGGGCCTGGTCTGAATCTAAGTTGCCTGGAAAGTTGCCTTCTTTATATTTTACACAGTTCCGCAGAAAGTCTTAACTGCTGCTTTGTTCTTCAAAAGATTAATGGATGACTTCAGACTTTTCTGCTGGCTTTTCGGCGAATAGCTGTGATCTACCGGTGAACGGCAGGCTGTAATCGCGTGGCATGGAAACAAACCTTACCGCGGATTTGCACGGATATTCGCGGATTGGTTAACGATTTGCCACGTCCTCCCAGCGTCGACACGCTGGGCTCAATAATTGCGCCCCTGACGGGGCTTGGATTAAGTTTGCACCTTATTATGGATCTTCCTGGTCGTCATCCTCCCCAGGCGCAGCGTTCCCAGTCTGTCTTCCGCCTCCCGGAATGCTGATGTGGGGCACACCGGAGTCGTTCATCAGTTTATTGAGGGCGGGCAGCTCTTCCTGAGTTAGCTTGCGGGCTGCAGCGCTGGCGTCAGTCAGAAGGCCTTGCACCAACTTGATCTGGTCAAGCTGCCATGCTGTGGGCACTGCTGTGTAACTCTCGATGCCGCCCAGCAACTGTCCCACCCGCTGAGTAATCGCGGGAGGCGTATAGACCAGCGGAGGACCAGCATTGCCCAGACCTGGACCGCGTTCACCGCACTGTGCCGGCGAAGCAAACTTCTTGCAGGTATCATCGACCTTCTTCAGCAGTTCTTCAGCAGCTTTCTGCACGTTCTCCGGGGGTTTGGATGCTCCAGGTCGCTTCCAACCCTCAATGTAGTTGTTCAGCGCAGTGCGCAAACCAGTCATGGAGCGTTGACCGAGCAGGGCAGTGTTGGCCATCTCTGAGAGCTGAGTGAGCGCCTGTCGCCGGGCCGCCCGGTCTTCTGCTGAGATAGTAATGCGCGGGTCTTCCTCGACTACTACCTTCTTCGTCTGTTCGTTCTTCCCCAGTGTGACTTTTACCGTGTACTCGCCCGGCTCCACGCGCAACGCACCGGCGCCGCCACCAAAGCCACCTCCGAATCCGCCTCCAAAACCGAGGCCGGCGGGCTGTTCACCAGCCTCAGTAGCTTCGCCAGCGGCGGCTGCGCCACCGCCTGCACCGCCTCCGGTTCCTTCTGGCGGGACGATGGTTCGCGAACGTAGGTCCCAGATCACGCGATTGATGCCAACCTCTTTAGTGCCATTCAAATCGCGCACCATCTTGCCATCTTTATCGCTGATGGTGATGCGCACACGCTCTTTCGCGTCGGGCTTGGTTTTGAGGTAGTAGTGAATCACGGCTCCATTGGGCGGGTTCGGGCCTAGGAATATCTTGTGCCCTGTAGAGCCACTACGATTCGCGATTCGCCAATCGATGGCTGGACGCAGATCGAACAGGTGCAAATCTTCGGCGGTCACAGCGTCGGCCATTTGTTCCAGCGGAGTGATGTCGTCGAGGATCCAGATCGAGCGGCCGTGCGTGCCCAAAACCAAGTCATTTTCTCGCGGATGAATCGCGATGTCATCCACCGGTACGGTGGGCAGATTTAGCTTTAGCCTGTTCCAGCGTTCTCCTTGATTGAAGGAGACATACAACCCATGCTCCGTGCCGGCAAACAACAGCTTGGGATTGCGGTGATGCTCACGGATTACATGCACTGTCCCGTTGTCGTCTGGCAGGCCATTGCGGATCGCCTTCCAACTCTCGCCGTAGTCTGTCGTCATGTACACGTAGACGCCGAAGTCGTTGCTGCGATGGCCATCGAAAGTTGCGTATGCTGTGCCCTCCGCATGGCGTGAAGCGACCACGCGGCTTACGTAGGTTCCTTTGGGCACTCCTTTCACTTTTTCGAAGACGTTCTTCCAGCTCTTGCCGCCATCACGAGTGACCTGAAGATAGCCGTCATCGGTACCTACCCACAGCAGGTCTTTATTCAGTGGCGATTCGCTGATAGTGGTGATGGCCGGCCATGCCTGTACGCCGTCGTGCCTGGACAGAGTGTTCTTGTCAGGCGCCTTGCCCATGATCGGCAGCTTGTCGCGGTCCTGGCCGGAGGTGAGGTCAGGGCCAAGCCGGGTCCAGCTATCGCCACGATCAGGAGATTTGAAGAGAAAGTTGCCGCCATAATAAATGGTCTTGACGTCGTGAGAGGAGATCACAATCGGCGAGTTCCACTGGAAGCGATAGTGTTCGCCTTCAGGGGCCGGAGGACGGATGGAGCGCGATTCGTGCGTCTTGAGGTCGCGCCGCAACACGCCTCCATCCTGCGACTCGGCATAGACGATGTTGGGATCGGTGGGATCGATCTGCGCGTAAAATCCGTCGCCGCCACTCACTGTGAACCAGTCAGCATTGGAGATGCCGCGCGTGTCCATGGTGGCGCTGGGGCCACACCAGACGTTGTTGTCCTGCAGGCCGCCACAAATGTGATACGGCTTGGCCATATCCAGGCCGACCTCATAAAACTGGGCCAGCGGGATGGTGTTTACGAAGTCCCAGGTGTGGCCTCGGTCGTGAGTGATGTAGATGCCACCATCAGAGCCGGTAATGAGGTGATTGGAATCTCGCGGATCAATCCACATTGCATGATAGTCACCGTGGATGCGCTGTACCAGGTTCTGGCGGAAGGTACGCCCGCCATCATCGGAGTTGAACATCTGCGCGCCATGTACCCAAAGCCGCTGGTCGTTGTTGGGGTCGATGTGGATCTGGCTGTAATACATGCCTCGGGGGTTGGTGTCGGACATTTTGGTCCAGGTTTCGCCCTTGTCGTCGCTGCGAAAGATTCCGCCCGCTACATTCTCAATGAGTGCGTAAACAACGTTGGTATCTCTGCGATAGAAGTTCACCCCAATGCGTCCGGTCTCCTTCAGGGCCTCAGGGCTGGGAGGCGGCGTTGCCGTTTGTTGTTGCTGTTGCGCCAGGAGCGCTGCAGCAGCAGCGGCGCCTCCACCTCCACCACCACCACCTCCGCCGCCACCACCGAACCCACCGCCGCCCGGCTGAGGTGTGGGCCTCGGATTGGGGTCCCAAGGCAGGCCCTTTTCCAGCTTCTTCCAGGTAATGCCGCCGTCGGTCGTCTTATATAGGCCACTGCTCGGGCCGCTGCCGTTGAAGCCGAATGCAGTCCGGCGTCGTTGGTAGGCTGCGGCAATCAGCGTTCCTGGGCTCTCGTGGTCCATTGCGATATCGGTCACGCCGGTATCTTCGTTAATGAACAGAACATTGCTCCAGGTTTTGCCGCCATCGGTGGTCTTGTAGACGCCGCGTTCTTTCGATGGCCCCCACAGCCTGCCCAGGGCCGCGACGTACACAGTATTTGGATCAGAGGGATGAATTACGATGCGAGCGATATGATGGGTCTCGGCCAAGCCCAAGTGCTGCCAGCTCTTACCGGCGTCGGTAGATTTGTACACACCGTTGCCCCATGAGGAGCTCTGCCGGTTGTTGGCTTCGCCGGTGCCTACCCAGACAATGGAGGGATCGGATGGAGCTACCGTGACGTCGCCTATGGTGGAGGTCGCCTCATTGTCGAAGACTGGCTCCCAGGTGGTGCCGCCATTCGTTGTCTTGAATACACCGCCGGAGGCCGCGCCCACATAGATAATGTCCGGATTGCTCTCCACGACGGCGAAATCATCGATGCGTCCGCCCATCGCGGCAGGACCTATCTCCCGGAAGTGCAGAGGCTTGAGGATAGCGTCGTAATCAGATTGGGAGACGGATGCCGCTGGTGCACCCGGTGCTCCTCCTTTAGCTTTCTGGGCAGCTCCAGCATTTCCAACCAGACTTAGCGCGACGCCTGTAACAAACAAGATGATCTTGTAGCTCCATGGGCGGTTCATCATGCCTCCAATTGCTTGAAAATAAGCGGGGCAAGACTACCGCGTTCTTTTTGTGGAGGCAAGGGCAGGGCTCAGCAGGGCTAAGTTTGATTGTAAAGAAATGAAAAGCCAGTCTGCTTATCACAGTCGAGGTTGAGATAAACTGACAATTCTTTTCACAGTGCAGTAACCAGCAACCAAAAAGCAAAGTCAAAAACTTCACCCCTTCGCTCCGCTCAAGGGCAGGCTCCAAGGTCGCAAGAAAGAGCGGAGAACACAGAGAAAACCTAACCACAAAGGAACACAATGTAAGGGCGAAGGGCACGAAGGAAGGCAAAGAAAATCTTTCGCAGCAGGACACGACTTTCACGGATAGTAGTGCAAAGGAGAGGAGGAAGCAAAGGAAACCAAAGCTCGTAACCACAAATTATGGCTAGAACTCCCTGACATAGCAGCTACGTCCGAGAAATTGTCGGGGTTCCTCACTTCGCGCCTATCGACTTTGTGGGGCTCCGGTGGTTATGGCGCTCGTTCGGAATGACACTCGGCACGCAGCCAGTTCATTTCCTTCTTTCTCGCTGTTTGCTCCTACCTCAGTCGAACTTCGACGGGATGAGGGGAGACAAGTTCTGCTGCCGTCAGAGATCTAGTTCTGAAAAACACCTGCTTTTCGGAAGTCTCCAGCTTTTACGATCGACAAGGCAGATGGATCCATGTGGCGACGGAATGCTGTATTGACCTGTTCCGGAGTGAGTGCACGGATACTGGCTTCCAGTTGTTCATCCCACTTCATGGTGCGATCGAGCTGCTCATGCGATGCCAACAGACGAAGCAACGCGGCTTCCTGGGAACGTCCTACAGTGAGTTGGTCCAGAAATGCTTTTTTGGCGGCGGCCACTTCGTCAGCAGTAAAGCCTTCCTTGAGTGTCTTGCTCAACTCGTCTTTAAAGCTGGTTTCCACTTTGGGTGCGTTCACCGGGTTGCTGCTGACCGTTGCAGAAAACATCGCGGCATCTCCGTCCACAGGCGCAGCAAATCGCGAGGATGCGCCGTAGCTTAACCCTTCGACATTGCGAATGCGGTTGGGCATCCGGGCGGTGATGGAGCCGCCGAACATGTAGCTGGCCAACACCATTGCGGGGTAGTCAGGATCATTTTCTGACATCTGGATTCTCATTCCCGCTTCAAATTGTGCGTTCTCTTTGTCCGGAGTCTCGATCTTCAGGTTGATCGCCTCTGATTTCTTATAGGTGCTGACCATGCGCTGATATGGAGCCGGGCTGCTCCAATCGCCTAACAACTCGGCTGCGGTTTTCTGTACTGAAGGTGGATCGAACTGCCCGACTACCACGAACTCGCCATGAGAAGCACCATAGAACTGGGCGTGGAATTTCTTAATGTCGTCGAGCGTGACTTTTTTTAGATCTGCGACCTGCTCCTCCGGGCTGCTGATATAACGTGGATCGCCCTTCAGATACGGACTCAGGTGTTGCTGCAACGCCTGGGCGGCCTGGATCCCTGGGTCGGACTGTCCGTTTTCAATGGCCCTAGTCCGTTGTTGCCGAACCTGGTCGAGGTCCGCTTCTGCAAACGCTGGCTCCCGCAACATTTCTACTGCCAGATGCATTGCAGCAACCAGATTCTCCGCCTTGGTATCGATCAAAGCAGTGGCGCCTGAAATTCCAGTAGCGATGCCACCGCCTCCGCCGCGGCCACCACGGCCACCGCCCCCTCCTCCACCGCCGCCTCCGCTTACGATAATGCGCGCATCCAGTTTGTCCATCTCGTCCTGGACCTGCTGGCGCGTCTTGCTCTTGGTGCCACGAGCTAACAAAGCGCCGGTGAGTTGCGCGACAGCATTCTTGCCAGCCAACGATTTGTCATCGCCAAAATGGAGATCGATTACCGCTGATACCCTTCCACCTGTTGTTTTTTTCGACAGCATGACGATCTTCATTCCGTTCGCTAGCTTGGCGCGCACCACCCGGCTTTCTATGTTGGTTGGAGTCGGTTCGAAATCCTCGCCTTGAGCAACGGTCACGCCGCTCTTGTAGTCCTTAAACAATGATTCAAGGTCCGCCCTCGCTGTTACCAATGTCCGGTCCGGCTGTGGTGTAGGCAGGAAAACGCCCACTGTACGGTTGGATGCTTTGAAGTACAGCTTGGCTACCCGAACCACGTCGTCCGGGGTAACAGCTTTGAGCTGGTCGTGCTCTAAAAACATCAGTCGCCAATCGCCTTGGGAGATCGGTGTGGTCAGTCCCAGACCTAGCTGCTGCGCATCTGTAAGACGCTGTTCCAGGCCTCGAACGAGCCTGTTCTTCACGCGCTCAAATTCATCCTTGGTAGGTGGGTTGCTGACTATGCTTTCGATCGTCTGGGTCATGATCTTTCTGACGTCATCGATCGATTGCTCGTCGCTCAGGCCGGCCGAAACCAAAACGAATCCGGGATCGTGCAGTTGCCGGAAAGACATGCTGGCCGAGAGGGCCTTCTTGGTGTCAACCAGAGCTTTGGGCAGGCGTCCCAAGGCTGGTCCGCCACCAAAGCCGCCGCCCATGATGCCTGCCAACACCTGAAGGGCGGCTGCATCCGGATGTCCGGCAGCCGGAGCGTGAAACGCCATCATGATCTCTGGTCCGCTGCCGACCCGTCGCAGCTCCACATACCGCTCGCCATCCTGCACCGGCTCGACCGTATAGGTCTGGTCGAGAACGCGAGTGGGACGCGGGATCTTTCCGCAGCTCTCAGCCACCAAGCTCAATGCCTTTGCAGGATCGAATTGACCGGCGATGACCAGCACAGCGTTGTCCGGCTGATAGTACTTGTGGTAGAAGGCCGCCAAGCGGTCAATGGGGACCTTTTCAATGTCCTCGCGCGAGCCGATGGTTGATTTGCCGTAGTTGTGCCAAAGATAGGCCGTGGCTACCACTCGCTCTTCAAGGACACGCTGCGGGCTGTTCTCGCCGCGCTCAAATTCGTTGCGGACCACCGTCATCTCGGTATCAAGTAGAGCTTTCTCCATCTTGACATTCACCATACGGTCGGCTTCAAGACCGAGTGCCCATTTGAGGTTCTCGTCGCCGGCAGTCAGAGTCTCGAAATAATTGGTGCGATCGTAAGAGGTCGTGCCGTTCCACTGCGCGCCATGGCCGACAATCTCTTTTTTGATCTCCCGGCCATTGGTTGTCTGGATGAAATTCATGTGCTCCAGCAAATGCGCCATCCCTGTTTCACCGTAGCCTTCATGGCGGGAACCCACCAGGTAGGTCATGTTGACTGTGACTTTAGGGTTAGAAGGATCAGGGAACAACAACACCCGAAGCCCATTGGGAAATGCGTACTCGGTAATGCCTCCAATGGAGGCTTTCTTATCGACACCCTTGGGCAAACTCTGGGTGAATGCAGAAAAAGCCAGCGTCAGCACGATGGCCGGCACAGTGATGATAAGCCTCAAGCGCATAAACAGTCCTTTCCGGCAAACGCCCCGGATTATAACGTATGCTGGAGCGATTGGGGCTTCGGACTGGGCCATGGTATTCTTCGTTCGTTATGGAGCGGATCTCGCCTGAAGAAGTTCGCGCAGAAGTTTCGAAATTCTGGAACATATTTTCCAGCAAGTCCAAAGAGAAGTTTGACGAGATGTACTTCCCGGCGGCAACTGTGTTTTCCAGCACCGCCCAGCACACGGAGCCAGGTCGTCTGATGGTCGCGCGCAGGTTACGCCAGTTTTTTGGTCCGGCAATATCTCTGCGCGCGGAAGTGGGCGCTGTTGATGTCCAACTTGTTGGGGCCAACGTGGCCATTGCGACTTATATCTTTCGCTTCCGTTCTACCAAGACGGAAAGCGATGGTACTCAGATCAAGCGAGAGACACCCTTTGGACGCGCAACCCAGATCTTCCAACGCGATGAGAATGGCGCACTGCGGATTATTCACGAACACATGAGTTCAGCAACGCCCCCGACAGTAGAGAAAATTGCTCCTCAGTGAGTCTTGGTATAGATTTCACTGCCAAGGACATATAGGATCTCTCACTTCGTTTGAGATTGTAAGAATCTGGCAAGACCTGTGGTATCCTCCGCTCATCGTGGAAAATATCTCATCAGAACAAGTCCGGGCCGCAGTCCAGCGGTTCTGGAAAGTCTATTGCAGCAAGCGCGCGGAGGAGTTCACAGAATTGTATTTTCCTGAAGCCACCATCCTGGAGATCGACGCGCGGCGTATCGAGCCGGCGCGGCTGATGATTGCTCGCAGAGTTCGGGAGCTTTTTGCGCCGACCTCATCAGTCAGCGTCAAACTTGGCTCTATTGACGTGCAAATCTTAGAGCCAGGAGTGGTTCTGGCCTCCTACGGACTGCATTTCCATGTGATACGGCTCCTCGCCAATGGCAAGCATTTTGAGTCAGATATACCGGTCACACGCGCAACCCACGTTTTCCAGCGCGATCAACAAGGGACGCTACGGATCATTCACGAGCACCTGAGTAGCGGCACCGTTTCGCCGGCAAAAGAGCTACCCGATCCGGACAGGTAAGGAAGACGGCCTGCTCTCCAGCCCTGTCTTTCCTCTGCTGTCTCTGTATTAATTCCGATCACCCGATCACCAGATCTCCCGATCTCTTCTCCCTTCGTGTTTCTAAGATTTGGTTTATCAGCGTTTATCCGCGTAAATCAGCGGTAAAAACTTGGTTTTATCATTTGCTCTTTTGTTCCCGATATTGCCGGGCCAGATTTACAAACTCTTGAGCGACGCTTGCGGCTCCTGCCGGGCCGGAGAAGGGCCCCTCGCCTTTGCCGGCCAACAGCACCTTTGAGGTGTTCTGATGCTTCAGTTGGAATGGGTAATCCCATGCGAATGTGTAGCTGACCTCAAGCACTAAGTCCGCAACTTTAGGGTTGTCCACGAGTTGGATATTCAGTCGCGCGAACTCATCGTTTCTGAATAATGCCATCTTCATTTGAGTACTGTCGAAATATTGTGCGTCCTGGGCCTCCACATACATGGTCTTGAAGTTGCGCAGGATGAAGTCGGGATCCTTCGAGGTCTTCAGCAAGTCAGATTTTTCAGGCGCCGCTGGCGTTACGGTAGGCTCCTGGGACGGACGCGGCATAATGGGCCTCAGCGCTATCAATGTACTCGGAGGTTGAATCGCAGAGCCATTGGCGAAGGTCTTGGTCCAAGGCGATTCGGCGAGTCCCAGCACATTTTCCAGGGGCACTGCAAAGTTCAGGTTTTGCGCTCCCATCAGAGAACCTACGATCAGGCCCAAAGCGTGGCCATGGGCATCGATCAAGACCCCGCCGCTCGAACCCGGGGAGGCAGGGGCGGTGAACTGTACCAATCCATATCCGCTGCCTGCGCCTGGAACTTCATCGGCGCTACGGTAGGCAGCCACAATGCCTGTCGATGCGGACCAGGGCAGGGCTGCGGCGTGCGAAACTACGGTAACGGCATCGCCAGGTTTCGCCTGCTTCCCGCTCGCAATTGGAAGCACCGGAAGCCCTGAGGCGCTTATTTTTATCGCTGCCACGTCCCGGCGTTCATCTACGCCGAGCAATTGCACGGTGTCAAAGACCTCGCCGCTCTTGAACCGTATCTGCACGGCCTCTGCATCCTTTATTAAGTGGTTCGTCGTGAGCAGCACTCCATTCTCACGGACGACCAGCGCTGTTCCCACTAGGACGGTTTCGCCGGCCGGACGAGTGGCCAGCACCAATGCCACTGAGGGAGAGGCGCGCTCAACAATCTGGTCGGCAGTGAGTTGTGCGACCGGTACTTGCCCTAAACGGCCTTCGTTTTGTGCGAAGCCAGATAGGGTAGAGACAATGAGAAAAACTAAGAAAATCAGTTTTGAGTGAAGATGCATGTTTTGTTCCTCCTGGCCCAGCATCTTCGGTACTTGAAAAAGAGACAATAGACCGCAGGTAAATTGGGAATCAAGCGTGCCTAATCGATGGGTAAATTCATAAGCTATTTGTTTATATAGACTTGTGGCTATCTCAAAAGGCAGAAGGGAGCTGGTAGAGGTTGAAACTGCCAAGAAAAACGGCTCCCGCTACACTGGCTGCCACAGAGTGGCTCCTGCTCCTATGAGCGCTGATGCGATTTTATAAGGCAAGAGGCTTCAAATTGCAATCTGTTACAGTTCTTGTTCTCGGTGCAAGGTGAATCAGCTTCAGTCGCACTTAACCCATTCACCTCAACGTAAAGCACGGTGAATTTCCTGCTGCATTATAGAGGCTTCAAGACCAAAATCCATTTTCAAAACTGAAAGGAGTATCTCCATGCATTCCGTTTTTAGCTATGGCAGTTCTCGAGAATGTCTGCCACATATTTTGCAATGGAGGCCCTCTAATGTCGCAAAACCAACCTAGGCAACATCCCCTTCAACCAGCAATTCGTAGAGGCCCTGCTGTGGTCCGGGACAACCCGGTTCCACCACAATGGCCCAGCTTCACAGGCGTTTCGCAATTTGTAGGTACCAGCCCAAGCGGGCGTGTTACTGTGTTCTTCGATCCCACTCTTGGTGCGTCTGGGCAGCAGAATGCTCAAGATCTGGTCAACGATGCCGACCGGATCTTTGACGCCAACAATGCCTTCTTCGCTACCCAGGGCGGTCCCGTGAACGTGATTATCTTTGCACTCCACGGGGCAACGGACGGGACTGGCGGCGCTGACCACTTGGGCTGCGATTTCCAGACCGGCGCGGACATCGAGGTCTGCGCTTCTTTCGGTAACCCCGCCCGCGTATCAGCTCTGTTTGAGGCTGAACTCAGCGAGTGCTGCATGGGTGGAAACCTCTGCGGCTTTAGCACCGGTGAGGCGCTCTCCCGCTGGTGTGCCGCAATAGTCAGCAACAATGCGCTCTCCGACTTCGCGACCGCACCGCTCTGGGCTCAAGACGGAATGCCCGATTTTGTCAATCACACTGATCAAGACGACAGAAATGCCGTCAGCACCGGCTGCGGCATGGCCTTCCTGTCATTCCTCATCAGTCAGGGCCACAGCCTGGCTCAGATCGCACAGACCATGGTTGGACTCGGTGACCTTGGTACCTTGGCTCAACTCTATGCCCAGCTTACTTCCGATGCGCCTGGTAATGCATTCCCGAAATTCACGGCTGCAATCAACGCACTTCCCGGCGGCGTGAATACCGACGATCCATTTGGCGCATTCTCACGCTCAGTGCAGTTGGCCCATCAGCCAGGCTGGACAGCTGCGTTGGCGGGGAAGGTTTTTAGCAGCATCGTCGCTGACATTACGGCGGGCAAAACAGCACACCAGATTGTGGCCGAGGTGCACGCCATTCTTGGTGCAGCACCTGCCAAGCCATTGCAGCGCGCTGCGGCTGCTGCTTGCTATGTCGGCTCTCGCGCCCTGCTCCCACCCAACAAAGCAGTTTAAACCGGACACGATCAAAAAGGGGCGCCTCTGCGTGCCCCTTTCCAATCCCAGTCGTTCTGGCTATCACAGGCGTGCGCAGCAGCGCTGTAACTGGCACAGATCCTTGAACATATAGTTAGGTCCCATTGTCATCCATTCTGGCGTGGTGGGGCCGCATGGCGCGCGCGATCAAACCGAGTCCTCCAACCAGCAGGACCAGCATTACGATGGTATTGAAGAGGCTGGTCGGCTGAAAGTAGATGTGCATGTTGGCGATTACACCCGCCAGAATGAAAAGCGCGCCAGCCGCGGTAAGCAACCATCCGGCCCTGCTCCGGCCGTTCCAGAATAGAAGGCCGACTCCGAACAGCATCGGTATGAGTGTGATGCCGAAGGTGTTTGTGCCCCAGAAGCTCCAATAGGAACCAACCACGCTCACTTGATTGGACAGCAGGTAGCCTCCAATACAAGCCATGGCGAAGCCCATTACAAATTCGCCGAGTCCGCCAGGCGTCCCCCCAACATCGCTGAAAGAACGGTTTGCCATGGGCCGAGGATATCAGATGCTTGGTCTGGACTTGAAGAAGGTCTTTCCGGGCCTCTTCCGGGCGTGAGAACTCGGGCTCCTATGAAGTTCCTGGCGCATCACGGTCGGTGTCCGCGTCCTGTGATAGCTCCGCCGGCAGCGGATCGCCACCAGGCTCTGTCGCTGGTGACTTTTTCTCGATGATCCATTCCCATTCGATCGGGCGGAAATGACGCCCCTTCGAAGGATCAATCAGTGTTTCTGGCCGGCAGCCACAGGAGAGACATACCGCGCCAATTTCCTTGGTTTCCGTCTCTTTGGCGATGTCATCTTGTCGCGTCCCGATCCACCCAAAAATTACTGGTCCCTTGCATTTTTCACATGGCAAGGCCAAGAGATGAAGATAGTGGGTGGCACGTTCTGAGGCTGTGACGAGGGTTCCCGCCCAAGTGCGTGGTGGCGAGGATCTGAAGGAAACCACCGGGGGTTCATCGATCAATGAGATTTGAGGCATGGCAACTTCTTTCTTTGGAGTTAAATTCAACAGATGAATGATTTAACGATACTGCGAATTGTTCAGCGATCGCTGCCGTAGTCTTTTTTACCAAGAATGCCGGCGCCGCCCACCTAGTAAATGGAAGACCAGAACCACTAATGCCACAATCAACAGTAAATGGATCAAGCCTCCGGCCAGATGGAAACTAAAACCCATTAGCCACAAAACCAGAAGAATAACAACGGTCATCCAAAGCATATTTTGCCTCTCGCTTGCCCGTCGGGCCTTTTCGCGCCAGGCTCAAGCCCGTTGTTCTAAGTAACCCTTAATGCCATTTCTAAAGAGTGAGCAGGCGCGGCCGGCAGAGCTAAACGCGCCTGCTCCTGATCGACAAACCCGGTGACAGATTACCTGTGGTTGCCGGAATTCTGGTAGTTGCTGTTTCCCAGACCCTGCGCATATCCCTGGTTGTATCCTTGTATGTAACTTTCACGGTACAGCGCCTTATATTGGTTTCTGTCACCGAGGCGGGAGTTATAACCCCGGCTTGCGTTCTTGTAGTTTGTATTCTGGGTGGGGCGGGAGCTATGTCTCGCCTGCCCATCCTGCCGGCCGTCACTCATTCCATCCTGAAAGGCGGTCTGGGCGGCTGGATCGCTGTTGTGTCCCCATTGACTATGTTGGTCTTGCCCGTTGTTGTAATTGCCATTGGCATCCCGGTCCCGCCCGTTGTTGTAATTGCCATTGGCATCCCGGTCTCGCCCGTTGTTGTAATTGCCGTTGGCATTGCGATCGCGATTGTCCCTGTTCCGGCGGTTGTTGTTATTGTTGTTTTGATATCCCTGATCGTAGCCGGACTCGTAAGCGCGGCGATCTGTGTCATTGTCTGGGCGCACACGATACTGGCGCGTCCGATTATTCGCACGGTCGTCCTGTCCATGGTTCCAACCCTGTTGGTAGTTGGGGTTGTTCACGTTATTGTTGTTATTTCTGTTGTTATTGTCTCTGTTGTTATTGTTGTCTTTGTTTCGGTCTTGTCCCTGGCTACGCTCGTTGGCATCTTGCGATTGGTACGCCCGGGCCAATGTAGACGTGCTGAGCAGACTAATAGTGATTGCCAGAGCAAACACCCATGTTGCGTGTCGTAAATTTAACTTCATTTCAATACTCCTTCCTGATGTTGGGGAACATTAGGGAGCGGCGCCAGCGCTCAAGAACTGTGTAAGATCTGGTTCCACCTGGTAGTCAGAACAGGTTTCAGCTCTCTATCAAACCTAGATAAGTCATTTCTGCACACTCCGCCATTTCTTATGTTAGCGGCCCAGGCTGCCCAAGTCTGTTCCCAATTGCTCACTCAGAATTCTGTGTGCGCGCGGACGATATATCGTTCAGGGGGCAACATATAAAGAGAAGTGGCAACAGGTCATCAGAGTCAGAATTGCACCGGTTGGCGTGGGCCGAAACCTCCACGGTTCGCGATGAATTTCACGGGACGTTAGCTTTTGCGTCCGGCGATGGAGGAGGATCCAGCGGCGCCCGGTAGCCGGCACGGGTCCTGACCGACAGGTGTCCGCGGCCCGGTGTACTGGCCTTCACCTGTATGACCCGATAAGTTCCATCCTGCTTCCTGTTGGCCGGGACATAAGAGATGGTGTACTGATTGCGAATATCGCGTGCGATTCGTTCACAAATCGGGACTGTCTCCTTGAGTGACTTGGGCAGGAACACATCGCCACCCGTCTCCTCGGCAAGCTGCTTCAGAACACGCGGGTTGCGATCGTCATCTTGATCGTCAAAGAGTCCAATGGTGTAGATAATTGCGTCGGCACGCTGCGCCATGGCCATGATCTGGGCCAAGTTGTGTTTGCTGGCGTTATCACCTCCATCGCTCACCACGATCAGCACTTTCTTGTCCCGGTCACCCTTCTTCAAGTGCTCGAGCGCCGCAGCCACGGCATCGTACAACGCGGTCTGCCCAGTAGTGATGATTCTCGATAACGCCACCTCTAACTGGGAGACCTGATCGGTAAAGGGCATATTGCCTGGCAGGGCGAACCGAACATGCTCGTTGAAATTGATTACGAACATCTGGTCCTGCGGGTTGCTGGAGCGGGCAAACGCCAAAGCCGCAGCGATGACCTCAGCGCGCTTCCTTCCCATACTTCCGCTATTGTCGATGACCAAGCCAACGGTGACCGGAATATCTTCGTGGTTGAAATATTTGATTTGCTGAAGCGTTCCGTCCTCGGAGACTTGAAAGTTGTCTTTGTCGAGTCCGGAAACAAGGATGCTTTTACGGTCCTGGACCGTCGCGTGCAAGACTACCAAGTTGGCATTTACCGTGATTCGGTACCCGTCACCCGGACGGTCTTGTAATGAAGAGGGTGCTTGCGACGGGACAATGCCTGGCAGCATGATCAGAAAAAGCGGGAGGGCCAGGTATCCGATCCTGGAGGCCAGGCGTGGTGTGCGTGAGGAGAGCTTTGTCATTACAACTACTTCCGGGAACCTGGAGGGTAGCCCTACAACCTGGTAACGAAATCCTCTAATATTGAAAGGGAGGTGGCACTTTTCGTACCACCCCCTTATTGTTTTGCGTGGCGATGGCTTCAGCTTGCCCGATTGGAAACTGTCGCACGTTGATTTGCACCTCTTTTGAAAAACATCCAAAGAGCAAATCCTGTGCCCAACGACAGCAGGCCGATCAGTCCAAGACTCGGCAACGAACTGGCTGTTTGCGGCAAGGTCTTGATATCCGCAGGCGGCGGTTCAACAACTTTCGCTGGTTCAATAATTTTCGCGGTTTGAACAGGCGGCGTTTCAACAACTTTCGCCAGTTCAATAGTTTCTCCCGTAGGCGCAACGGCCTCTACAGGCGCGGTCTTCAGTGCTTCGACGGGCGCCGTGGTCAGGTCGATCGGCGTGGCGAGAACAGGCTGTTGTGTTATCTTTGCCAGTTCGATGGCCCTTAACTTAGGATATACAAACTCCTGGCCCCAATTTTCCCCAGGGTAAAACCAGGCCCTGATTGCTTCTGGCTGACCTTCGGCTCTTTCCCGAAACGTCATTACCGTCTTATCCGTCACGCGCAAACGGTAATTCGCGATTGCGAGAATGGTCGTGTACAAATGTGTTCCATCCTGGTTGAAGATCTGGACGATGTTCCGGTCGGATGGCGAATCCATCAGCTTGAAGAGATACGTGCCGGCCGGCAAGACCTGGGCGCCCACACCGGGGACTTCGACCGGCCCGTTAAATGTCACCGTGGTACGCTTGTTCCATTCATCGGCTGTTGCTGTTGGCGCCAAGAATGCACAGGCCACGAGAACACAAAATACAATTGACAACGTTTTTATCAGTTTCATTTGTTGTTTCCTTCCTTCATGTTACTTTTTCCCCTATGGCCACCTCGCTCTCCCCTGAGGACACCGTGAAGCACATCAATGAATCTTCACGGCCTATGCTGGTGAGAGGAACTGCACTGGATAGGAAGGTGGTAATTCGGAACTCACTGCATAAGCATCGCACACATAGCAAACGGATAATGTCCAGAATTGCTCACTGCGATGAGCCCTGATACAAATCTGGTCTACACCCACTCTGGGAAATGCTCTAATTTGTGGCCCACAGAGTGACGGATTGATCCAGCCTGAACTTCAGGACCGTTTCTGCGGGAACACGTACTTCCTTGCCCTTCACCAGCACCTCAGCTCCCGCGCCTCCAGCACCGCCAACTACAGCTCCGATGGCCGCGCCTTTGCCGTGTCCGACTACCGCGCCAATGAGTGCGCCCAAGGCAGCTCCACCGCCAACCATTTCTGCCGTGCGCTTATTTGCGCCCAGGCCGGTACTGCTTTTCTCTTGCAGGTCGGCGGTACTGACCAGATAACGCCGTCCAGCGACCGTGATCGACTGGATGTCGAGCGTCATGTTGGGGCTGGTGACTACACCGCCCGTGGATACGCTCCGAATGACGAGCACGGCATCAGAACCCCTTGGCACAACTACATTGTTTGAACCATCCAGCACATCCTGATCCATCTGTGCCGAAAAGGTCTGATTTGCTGAGGCTGTCTTGGAGTCGATTTCTTCATTGGTGCGGACCGCGAACTCGGTCCCGCTGGCAAGCACTTCCTGTCGTTGGTTGGAGCGCGAACCACCGCTGTAGTTCCTATTGTTACCGTTATCGCTGTTGTTGCCGTTGTTGCTGTAGATCCCGTTATTATTGTTGTTGCCGTTACCCCGCTTGTTCAGCTTATTCTGGTTGTATTGGATATACTGGCCACTCGACGTAATCTCCAAACTTTGGAGTTGCCTGGCAGTGTAACGATGCGTTACGCCCTGGTCGTTTTGGAATGTGACTCGATTCGCAGTTCTTGACACCAACACTCCGTCAATGCGCGTTCCGTCGCGCAAAATCAATGTGTCGCTCCAGGCATTTCCTGCCACCAGGAACAGGCCTATCAAACTCAGCATGAATGCTTTTTTTTTCATGTTCAATCTCCTCTCAATTCTCATGTAACTGGGATGAACTCCGTTTTGAGCAAAATGTGCCTGGCCCGCGGGGTCAGGCAGGGGATTTCGCTCAGATGTGACGGCCCGGCAATCGTGCGTCCTGCACTTCCCACTGTCGTTTAATGCCCAACGCGAATTCGGGAAATAGAATGCAAAATTCCAAAAGCATTCAAGAGCCACAAAGCCACGCAAATGATCACGACCACATTCAACATCGACTTAATGGCCCGTTGCATGGGGATGAGTCGATTCACCACCCAGAGCAGAAAACCCACTACGATCAAGACAATCAATATGTTTAACAAAGGCATAACTTGTTAATCTCCTTCTTCTGGCATGCAGACGCTTGTGCCGTGCCTGAAGCTGTCTCACCGCTTCCCATCGTAGGCGCATCAGAAACAAGAGTCTGGCCTCTTTTGCACACATTGATTTGGTTTTCAATTTCATGGGCCAGAATGCCGCGTTTCTGCAAGCCAAGTCCCATCGACTACAGCGGGAAAACTAAGAATCACAGGTCCTTTTACCCCACGAACCTTCCGAAAGGCACTGTCTACTTTTGAACAGACTTGCGAGTTTCCTGAATGGCATGATGATTCGGGCAAAACTCTATTTCCAAGTGGAAGAGTTGAGAGGGTCCCCCCAATGCCAACCCCTTCCAAACATGAAATTCTAGTAGTAGATGATGACGCCGGTGTTCGTAATAGCCTGGAGCTGTTGCTGGGCTCAGAAGGATACGGGGTCCGTACCGCAATAAACGGCCTCGACGGTCTGTTGCAACTGCAAAGGACACTGCCCAGCCTAGTCATTTCCGACCTTCACATGCCGCAAATGTCCGGGTTTGAGTTTCTCTCCGTGGTGCGCCGGCGATTCCCGCAAGTTTCGGTTATTGCCATGAGCGGCGCTTACGACTCTGGAGATGGGGCGCCAGGCGGAGTGATTGCCGACGCTTTTTACGCCAAGGGTTTTCCGGGCAATCCGGAAACACTTTTAAATACTGTGGCTGGCCTGATTCAAACATCAGAGTCACAGGCGGCTGCTCATCGGAGACAATCGGCCCCGGTTTGGATCCCCAGGAATGGAAAAGATTCCCAAGGGGTACAGTACATCGTCGCAACCTGCACGGACTGTCTGCGGTCATTTCCATTGAATGTAATAGAAGAAGACCAGCACAAAATCCAGGAGACACCGTGCCTGTTCTGCCCCAACACGGTTCGATACGTCATTGATTTCTCCGTTTCGATTGCCTCTCCCAAACCAGAGGCTGGCGAAGAGTCTATTGCGAGCACCCATAAACGCGCCGCAGGAATGTAGCAAAACCAGCGTTTTACGTAAAGGAGACAACTGTAATGCAAAACCCAACAGACACGAATCAGCCAAAACCAGAAGCCCAGCCAGATGCAGAAACGACGAAAACCCCCACGCAAGCTATTGACGATCATGGAAAGCCGAGCTCAGGCCCAACTTTGGTTCCCAACCCGCAAGACCAGGAACACAAAGAACCTGAAAAGAAACGCGCGTAAAAGTTATCCAGGCCTGATGGGCGAAACTCCATCAGGCCTGAGCATCACTCCTCCAGTCAGGAATCGGGCCATGGGAAACGTTACGAAATCGTTGATGGCGTTGTTGCTGTTGGTGTGCAGCCTGAGCAGCGTCTGCACCGGGTATTCCGTATTGACTCACGAAGAGATCATTGACCTGCTCTGGAAAGATCTGATTCAGCCCCTTTTGCTGGAGAAATATCCCGGCACATCACCTGACGAATTGCGGGTGGCCCATGGCTATGCCTACGGCGGAAGCCTGGTCCAGGATATGGGCTACTACCCGTTTGGAAACAGGCTCTTCAGTGATTTAGTCCACTATGTTCGAAGTGGCGATTTTGTCGAGGCGCTGCTGGAAGAGTCGGCCAACGTCAATGAATATGCATTCGCTTTGGGGGCCCTGGCCCACTACACCGCGGACATCATCGGCCATCCCGCTGTGAATGCGGCCGTCGCGCAGGAATTTCCCAAACTGAAGGCCAAGTATGGGCCGGTCGTCACTTTTGCGCAAGACCCACGGGCCCACATTCGAACCGAGTTCGGTTTTGATGTCGTGCAGGTTGCCAAGCACCGCTATACGTCCGATGCATACCACGACTTCATTGGGTTCCAGGTTTCCAAGCCTGTCCTGGAGCGGGCATTTCTCAAAACGTACGGCATCAAGCTCGAAGATGTTTTCCGCAATATTGATCTGTCCATCGCTACTTTTCGCCGGGCCATCAGCAGCATCATTCCGGAAATGACTCGGGTCGCGCTCCTCACCCGGAAGGACGAACTGGTCAAAGAGAACCCTTCTTTTGCCAGGAACAAGTTTCTGTACAACTTGAAGCGCACTGAATATGAGAAAGAGTGGGGAAGAGGCTATCAGAAACCAGGGCTGGGCGCCAGAATGCTTGCTGTAATGTTCAAGCTCATTCCCAAAGTCGGCCCCTTCAAAGCATTAGCTTTCAAAATGCCAAGTCCAGACACCGAGACCCTGTATCTGAAGAGTGTCAACAGCACGGTAGAGCAGTATAGGAGTTATCTCCAGGATTTGAGGGCGGGGAAGCTTGCCCTGGACAACAGAGACTTCGATACCGGCAAGCGTACCACTGCAGGCGAATACAAGTTGACCGATGAAGCTTATGCAATGCTGGTGGACAAGCTCCGAGACCGTAAGTTTACCGACACGACCACCGCGCTGCAGCAGAATATATTGGCTTTCTACCAGCCCCCAGCCGTGCCCATTTTTAACAAGAAAAAGCCTGATCACAGAGACCGGACGCTGCGGAATATTGAAGAGTTGAGAGCGCTGACCATAGAAAAAGTTGCAGCTCGGTAACCTGAGCCAGTGTTGTAGTGAACCTCGTTTCTTCGCAGCCGAACGTTTCGTTTCCCACCACCGGAGTCCAGCAGCAACATCCAATACACTACATTCCTTTGCGTTTAAGTTGAGCACGAGAGTTGCATGACACTGTCCAATTATGAACAGACTCAACCCTGTGCCGGATGGCATAGTGGTAAACACGCATGGTATTGAATCCAGGCGGAGACTGAGTGGCTGACGGCCCACGCCTAAGGTCAACAGTTCTGAAGTTAAGGCGCGCGACCCAGACGAACGCATCAAAGAGGTGCATTGATGCTTTGGATCTACCTTGGCGCAAGCACCATAAAGATGGTGCTCGTGGCTTTCCTAACGGCGCTGCCGCTGCAGTTGATCATTTGCGGCGCCGTTTTCAGCTCAGGAAGACGGGGCAACTCCACCAAGACCGGAAGGTTCAAATCCATCATAGCTGAGCAATTCGCCGGCGCAAGAATCAATTCATCATTTCACAACAGGATCAAGGAGAAATACCTATGAAGAAGTTAATCGTGCTTTTGTTAATGGGATGTTTAGGCAATCTTGCCTGGGCTGGCGAGCAGAAGAAAGATGTGAGCGACCGCTTGCAAATGGCATCCGATGTATTGACCCAGATGGCCTCTGCGCCTGACAAGGGGATACCCGAAGAAGTTCTTCAAAATGCCAAGTGCATTGCAGTGGTTCCGCATCTGCTCAAAGGCGGCTTCATCTTCGGTGGTAAGCATGGCCGCGGCATGGCAACTTGCCGGACAGAAAATGGCTGGAGCGCCCCTGCTTTTATATCGGTGGGCGGAGGAAGTGCGGGCCTGCAGATTGGTGTAGAAGGCGTAGACCTGATCATGCTGATCATGAATGACAAAGGCATGCAGCATTTGCTCTCCAGCAAGTTCCAGATCAGCGGAGAAGGATCGGCAGCAGCCGGGCCAGTCGGCCGCCATGCTTCCGCCGGCACCGATTGGAAGATGGAGACAGAGATGCTCACGTACTCTCGTTCGAAAGGAATCTTTGCCGGCCTGACCCTGGAAGGCGCAGTGGTCCAGCAGGACAGCGATTCCACTACATCGGTCTATGGACGAGATGTTGCCTTCAGCTCCGTTCTCCAGGGGAAAGTCGCGACACCGGACATTGCCAGGGTGTTCATGAAGGCGGTAGCGGACGCCGCCCATAAAGCCAGAGAGCAGGAAGCTCGCGAGGGCAACAATAAGTAAGTGGCTTCAGGATTATCACCTTTTGTCATCAGGTGATAATCCTGGCCTCTGTTTTGGCAAGAACGCCATCAATGCGCTCGTGGCACACTCATGCAGGAGCGAACAATGCCGGAGCTGTGCTCGTGGTCGTTGCCCTTGTAAACCCACTATTTTAAGCCGGGCCAAAACTGTTCAGAATTGAACAACGGCGTTTTGCAAGATAAAGTAGGATTGAGTCTATGGGGACTGTTGGCATAAAACTTCGTCAGAACCGGGTTTTTCAACCGGCGGCCTTTCTCGCCAAAACCGGTCTGGGGCGGACAATTGTTGATCTTACGGCAAACCAGACCATTTTTTCGCAGGGAGATGCGGCCAATGCGGTGTTTTATATCCAGAAGGGCAAGGTCAAGCTCACTGTCATCTCCAAGCGCGGCAAAGAAGCAACTATCGCCTTGTTGGGGGCCGGGAACTTCTTAGGAGAGGAATGTATCGCGACAATTCAGCCCCAACGTATGTCCACCGCGGTGGTCATCACGCCAACGACCGTACTCAGGATTGAAAGAAAAGAGATGATGCGGGTGCTCCACGAAGAGCAACTATTTTCTGAGGTTTTCGTCTCCTATCTGCTCGCCCGCAACGCCCGCATCCAGGAAGATCTGGTTGATCATCTTTTTAATTCCAGTGAAAAGCGACTGGCCCGGGCCCTGTTGCTGCTTGCCCAATTTGGCAAAGAAGGCGCGCCGGAGACGGTGATTCCCAAAATAAGCCAGGAAACATTGGCGGAGATGATAGGTACAACCCGCTCCCGGGTAAGCTTCTTCATGAATCGCTTCCGCAAACTGGGGTTCATCGAATACAACGGCAAATTGAGTGTTCACAGCTCCCTCCTGAACGTCATCCTCCACGATTGAGCTTCTGTTCCTGGAGCTGCGCCACAACCTTACCGCTGATCACGCTGATAAGGCAGCAAATAGTAAATAGCAATTGGCAGATAGTGATTCTTATAAAACTGTTTTTCTCAAACAACTCAAGCGTTAGAATCTATGCCCCGAGAAGAGCTCTTCAGGTAACACTAGAACCACTCTAATTGCCGGTGCTGCGCTCGGATGCTGTGACTTTTTTGTTTTTCTGCAAATAGCAGTGCTGAAAATAAAACACTTACACGCCAAAAAAACTCGTAAATCTAAAAAAGTCACAGCCTCTCGGAATGACACTTGGTATGCAAGGGTGAAAGTCCTCCCTCGACATTGTCGATGGTCCGCCTGGAAGAGCGCGCCGCTCAGGCCGGTTTGATTCTCATGGCCAGCAACACTTCCAGGAGAACAGCGTTGCTGAGGATATTTCCAGAGATGCTCATGATTTCCTGTTCCACGATCGGATGTTGATCGGCCAATAAATCAAGGCGGGCGCTTACCCTCTTCAACTGGTTAATCTCGTATTGAAGGTCTTTCGCGGGCATTTTTGATGGCTTCCCTGGCGGGCCAGGGTAAGACGACTCCAGATGGCTGACTTGGTTCAGAGGACCTGAAGGAAACAGAGGGCGTGGACCGCCTGATATTAATTGTAGGCAAATGCCGTTGCGCCGTATGGTCAATCTTAGACATTCGGGTCATAGGCGGGGACAGGCCCTGTCGTTTCTTCTTAAAAAAACTGGGGCCGATGCGATCAACGCATCGGCCCAGTTGCGCTTGAGGTGTTTAGCCAATGCCTTAAGGGCAGGTACAGCCGGTAATGACATCGCTGTCCAACGTGACCGCGCCATTCCGCGCCAGCGCCCTGCCATCGAGATTCACCCCGGTGGTCATTGTGATTGATGTCAGCGCCAGGATGTTTCCCTTGAATACAGAGTTCGTTCCTAAAGTTGCTGAGCTGCCGACCTGCCAGAAGACGTTGCAGGCCTTGGCGCCGTTGGCCAGGACAACATGGCTGCCGCTCGCCGTCGTGAGGGTGGACGAGATCTGGAAAATGAATACCGCATCCGGATTGCCCTGAGCATCGAGAGTGACGTCCCCGGATATCGCCAGCGACGATGTCGATTTATAGATGCCAGCAGTGAATGTCTGCCCGACCAGATCTCCGGCCACCGCAGTACCGCCCGATCGTCCGGCAGCATCGATATACCCAGTAGTCAAGGCGGCCTGGGCCTGGGCTGCGGCGCCGTCCGCACTATGGATCGCCCCGCCCGCTAGCCCCGGCGGGAATCCAGTCACAGCCGTGCCCGGACTGACTCCAACATCCCCGGAGACTACAGTTGGACCGGTGTTGGTGACTGTGGATCCGGCCAGGACCGAGAAATTTCCTATGAAAGGACAAAGAGCGACCGTCGGCATTCCACCGCCTTTGCACGGGCCGGTTGTAAAAGTCAAATGAAATGGCGCGGCCAAGGGCACTCCACCCATGTCCTTAGCTGCGGTAGTCACCGTAATAGTGAACATAGTATTCGCTGCCAGGTCAGCCGAGGGTGTGAAGGTGGCTGTCTGAGTGACCACGTCATAGGTCGCGGCGCCGGCCAGACCTTCAATGAAAAATGTGCTCGGGCTGATGGTCAGTGAGTCCATTGCCTCATCAAAAGTGACCTGGATTTTCGTATCCAGCGGCAGGCAAGTGGCGCCCGCAGCAACATTGATGGCGACAATGTGCGGTGGAGAAGTGTCTTTGGTTGCCCTGGTTGTAAAGGAGAAATTGAACGGAGCGGTAAGTGGCGTTCCGCTGAGGTCCCTGGCCCCAGCAGTAATGCTCACGTTGTACATAGTGTTGGGGGCAAAGTCGGAGGAAGGTTTAAAGGCGCCAATCTTGTTGGTAGTGTCGTAAGTGACCGTGCCAACCACGCCCACAACCACAAAACTGCCGGTGTTAATGCTTGCCGGATCCATGGGTTTGCTGAAGACCACCGCAATCTCACGGTTGGTGCCCACTCCGTTGGTTTGGGTAACCACCATCAATATCGTGGGGGCATCGGAAGCTTGTGGATTCTGAACTGGCGGGCTTAAGACACCGCTACAGCCAATGAGAAAAGCCGGTATCAGAAGGGCGGTTGAGACCTTGGGGAACTGCCGGATTGACATACGATTCCTTAAACATCACAAAACCTTAGTGGGCTTAGGCGAAGGACACCAAGTAGCCAGAGCCCACAGGTGTAGGAGCATGTTTGAGGCCGAAGTAAGCCGCAGCTCCCAAGCTGAACATTCCAAGCGTTGTTCCTCGGAGAATTCGGCATTCCATGGCAGCGGCGAAGTGCTACTCTGGTCACCTATATATGTACTTGCATTCCTATTTCAGGTACAACATCGAGTTCAAAATTGCACACTTTATTATTTTCAGGGAACTGTGCTGTTTGGGATAGTTTTTGCAAGCTGCTGAAGGTCATAATGGTTTCTTGAAATCTGGTCCCTGGCAAGGGAGAGAGGAGGGGACCCGTGGCAACCCCTTCCAAACATAAAATTCTGGTGGTGGACGATGATGATGCCGTTCGCGACAGTCTTGTGATGTTGCTGCAATCGTCAGGATATGACGTCAGTATTGCAGTGCACGGTTTTGACGCCCTTTTGCAGTTGAAGAGGATGCTTCCGTCCATCGTGATTTCCGACCTGAATATGCCGCAAATGTCGGGCTTTGAGTTCCTCTCGGTGGTCCGCCGGCGGTTTCCGAAAATATCCGTGATTGCCATGAGCGGCGCCTATCACTCAGGGGATGCTGTCCCCGGTGGCGTGATTGCAGACGCTTTTTATAGCAAGGGTCAAAGCAGTCCAGAGGCGCTCTTGCTCATAGTGGACGACCTGATTCGGACTTCTGCGGCGCACGCCGTGGCCCACGAGAGAGAATCCGCACCGGTCTGGATACCCCGAAACGGGAAAGATTCGAACGGTATCCCCTACGTCGTACTGACCTGCACCGACTGCCTGCGGTCATTTCCGTTGAGCGTGGCGGTAGAAGACCTGCAGAAAATCCAGGAGACACCCTGCTTGTTTTGCCCCAATACCGTCCGTTATGTCATCGATTTTTCTCTTTCGATTGCTTCGCCCCAGTTCGAAGTGGAGGTGGCGACAATCGTTCCCGGCACAATGAAGGCGTCAGCAAAAGTGTAGCGGAGTTGAGCCGCAGCTTGCGCCCGCACGCTGTAGACTCTTTAAGGAAAAGAACGGGCCTCCTTTTAGGCCTGCGTCTGGAGTTTCTACATTTGGGCAAGATATATGGGTTTACGAGGAGTCCCGAAAGGGACGCGTGAGAGTAGCCCAGCACTGGGTTGGCCGTGAAAATGTTGGTCCCCTCCAAAACTGTGTTTTGCCGAACCCAGTGCTGGGTAGCCTTCCAATAACACAACATAGTCCCGCAAGGGACGGTTGAATGGGATGGCCTCTAGTTACTGTTCAGCATTTCCCGTGACATTTTTAAAAAAATACTGCGAAAACAACAATACTGTGCCCAATTGAACGGCGAGTGGTTGCCCGGTTGTGAGATGCTGGTTCTATGGCGCAACTAGTCGTTGTAAAAAAGATTGATGGGAACCCTGTTGCCTGGCGTTGCTCGCATTGCCGTCAGAGCTTTGTTGCTCGTGGCAAGCTCACGACCCAGGAAAGACACAGCAAAGTTACAGCAGAGTTCAAGACCACATGCAACAAAACCACGAGGCCCAAAGTTTTGCAGGCGGTGTGGCCGTCGCCCGTGGCGCAACGCTGAGAGATGGAACGCTCCGGCCCAAAAGTCTACAGCACCCGCGCCAAGTTGTGGAAGGTGGAGCTGACTACTTCTGAAACGCCGACCGTGGGCCGGTCCTCGACCAGGCCTTCCAGAACTCTCAGAATTTCGTTGTATCCGGAATTATGATAAGCATCTGCATCTTCCCGGCTGTCCCAATAGCTGGTGGCAACCACGTCTTGTCCGGTTGCGGCAATTGTGGCGATTTCTCCCCTGAATCCTTTTTGACTCTTGAGAATAGCCAGGACTTGCTGTTCATAGGTCTGAATAAACCGCATCAGGTGGTTCGGTTGCAGCTTCAAGGTCACTTTGCGAGCAAGCATTAGAACCTTCCGATCGATATTCCAAAATAGGATAACGCCAGATCAACCTCCTGATTACCCGCTGATGGCCGGCGAGAAGCCGCGTGAGAACAATCGCATCTTCAGCGGGGAAAAACTGTGCAAATTAGAACAGAGCTGCTGGTTCTCTGGCAGCGACTTTGAGAATTTCGTCCACGTTGGCGTGTGCAAATGTGACCAGACTTACAAGGCTAGAGATGCCATAGTGTTGATAGATGTTTTCCAGCCCGGGCCCGGGCCGGAGTGATGCCGATGCCGGACGAAGGCATCGCGGAGGCACATCGATGCTTTGGACGCTTTACATATTTCTCGTACTCGCCTGGATGATGGGGCCAATATTTCATCTTGGCTGGGGCATTGCGTCTTCAGCCATTTTGCTCGTCCCCACGCTTTTGATGCTGCTGTGGGCATCCGATTCGCGGCGCTCCGGGAGACATTGGGGTTATCAAGATATGGGTTTGGTCCTGATGATCTTGTTCGCATTCGTACTCTTCAGCCGGCTCTAATGAGAATTACGGCGATCTTCCAGCACGACAAGACTTTCGAGCAGCCCGTTGTATGGCTCACCGCGGTTTTCATGATTTTGTTTCACCTGGGCGCCGTTGCGGCGCTCTTTGTGTTCAGTTGGAAGGCGCTGACCTTCGCCATTCTATTGTGGTGGATCGCCGGAAGCCTGGGCATCGGCATGGGCTACCACCGGCTGCTCACTCATCGTGGATACAAAGCACCGAAGTGGGTTGAGTACGTTCTGACCGTCTGCGGCACATTGGCGTTGGAAGGCGGACCGATCTCCTGGGTCGCCACTCATCGGTTGCACCATCAGAACACCGACAAGGAAGGAGATCCCCACTCTCCCCGCGATGGTGGTTTTTGGGCGCACATGGGCTGGGTCATTACCGGCGAGGCGATGCATAGCAAGTCGCCAGAACTTCTGCCTTATGTTTCTGACCTGCGCAAAAGTGCTTTCCATGTCTGGATCAGCAAATGGCATTGGGTCCCTCTTACTGTACTGGGCCTGATCGTGCTTGTTCTGGGTGGCTGGCATTATCTTATGTGGGGCATCTTCTTTCGTACCGTATTTGGCCTGCACACCACCTGGCTGGTGAACTCTGCTACCCATATGTGGGGATCGCAGCGGTTTCTCACCCACGACAAGTCCAAAAACAGTTTTTGGGTCGCCATGCTCACTTTCGGTGAAGGCTGGCACAACAACCATCATGCGCACCCGCAGTCACCCCGCCATGGCCTCGCGTGGTATGAGTTTGATCTGAATTGGTATGGGATTCGGGCCTTGCGCCTGATCAACCTCGCCTGGGACCTCAAGCTGCCAGACGAAGCCAGCTTAGCGGAGAAGAGGAGAGACGTTTCAGTTGAGGCTCCTCGAGCAGAGAAACTACCGCTGGAGGGCAATAGCTGATTTGGCGGCACGCCTTACTCGCAGAGTTTCAGGCCGCAAGTTGCTCCACGCCCGCCGCCATCTGCAGATCATCAACTTCTAAGGTTTGCGCCTTCCGGCCGCGCGGCGGCAGCAAGGTCCGCAATTTCATCCGCGCCTTATGCAGTTGGGACTTGGTGTTCCCGATCGAGCAGCCTAACATTTCTGCGATCTCATTGTGTTCGTAGCCTTCTATGTCGTGCAGCACAAAGATGATCCGGTATCCGGGTGGAAGGTCCCCTATGGCCCGCTCTAGAGTGATGCGATCAATCGAACCATCGAGGACCTCGTCTCTTCTTCCTGTATCTTTCTTTGGCGCATCCTCTGTTTGCTGTTCCAAAGTCTCTTCCAGTGAAACCTCTGAGATGCCTCTCTTGCGGAAGTGCATCAGTACTATGTTCACCGAGAGGCGGTGCAGCCAGGTGGAGAATGCGGATTCGCCGCGAAATGTTGCAATCTTGCGGTGGAGCTGCAGAAACGCTTCTTGCGTGAAATCTTCGGCCTGGGCATAGTTGCCTGTCATACGCAGGCACAAGGAAAAAACACGCCGCTTGTGCCAGGTATAGAGTATTTCGAAGCAACCCGCATCGCCGTCCTGTGCTTTTTTTATCACTTCAGCTTCTGTCATGCCCGCAAACAAAATTGCTTTTCTTTTGACGAGGTCTTCGCCTTTCAGGGAGACGAGTTTCGGCTGAGGTAAGACGCTATGGCAATTCTGAAACACCAAGGATTGGGGCAAGAGTTCTCTTTTCTGTGGAATGAATATGTCCGACTGCCAGTCTGATGCATCGGAGTGTCTGAATGTTGCGTCCGCGCAGTTGGGATGCAAGAGGTGCTGCCTGGCAAGTCACTTCTTCTGCGCAGGACGTGGCAATTGTATTCCTGATCTCAGGCATAGGGTGTTCACAATTGCACATTGGTTTACTTTAGTGGTGGACGACCGCCCCGCCGTTCGGGACGGTCTCATGATGGTGCTGCAATTTTGGCTCAAGGGATGCTGTCCCCGGTGGCGTGATTGCAGACGCCGGCAAAAGCGTAGTGTAGTTGGGCCGCAGCTTGCGCTGCACACGGTAGCCTCAAGGAAAGCTGGCAGGCGCTCAGATCCACCCTGACGAATCCCAGCCGCATGCTGTTTGGTTAGTCATGAAGGACCACGCTCAGGAGCGAGCGGTGGACCAGGAGTTCGCCGTTGTATTCAATAAACCCCAGCTTGCGGAAGCGATTCATAAAGAAGTTTACCCGCGAGCGGGTTGTGCCCACCATCTCCGCCAGTGTTTCCTGGCTTATTTTGGGAATCACCTTCTCCGGTGCGCCTTCCTTGCCAAATTGGGCGAGCAGCAACAGGGCTCGGGCCAGGCGCTTTTCGCTGGAATTAAAAAGCTGATCAACCAGGTCTTCTTGAACGCGAAGGTTGCGGGAGAGCAGATAGGAAACGAAAATGTCGGAGAGGGCATGTTGCTCATGGAGCGCGCGTACCATCTCTTTTTTATCGATCTTGAGTACCGCGCCATCGGTGACTGCCGTCGCGGTCGCCAGGCGTAGCGACTGGGAGTTGGCAATGCAGTCCTCCCCTAAAAAATCTCCCTGGGCCAGTAAGGCAATGGTCGCTTCCTTGCCACCCGAGGAGATCACGCTGAGCCTGACCTGGCCGTGCTGGATATAAAAGACAGCTTCCGCCAGGTCCCCTTGTGCAAAGACAATCTGCTTCTTTTTCAGATCGACAATCGTCCTGCCCAGGCCGGCTTGCGCCAGAAAAGCATTGGGATCAAAAAATCGTATTTTTTTAACGGGAGTTCTTGGGATATCGATAGCTGTTGTCCTCGTCATTCCCCCAGGAAGTGTTTTGCCGCGCCGCTTTGCCATGGAAGCCTGTAGTCCCGGCCGCTCTCTACTTTGCGTTTTCACTGCTAAAACTTTTGCAATCACGGCAGAATTTTCTTTCTTCTTTTAAAGATAGCAGGCGGCAAAAGCTACGGGGAAAAGCTTTTGGCCTGCGCGGAAAATCGTTTTGCTTGCAGAAGTCTCTCGACATCGTAACGGACGTCGCACTACGCCCGCTCACTCAATGTTAAGACCTCAAAAAATTTGCGGGGGGGGGGGGCTTCGCCAGCGGGGTTATTTCTGCGCTATGAAAACTTTACTTGTAATGCGGTATCATTCAGGTTTATACTCCGCCTAGCTTCCTATGGTTAACGGTTCATTACGTTAACGATACGTTATCAAAAAAGGAGGTGCCTATGCCCGGCAGCGGGAAAAAAATGGGTAACAACGGTAACAATGGCAACAACGGTCATGCTCAGCCGCTCAATTTCCCCAACAGGTTGATCGCCTCAATTCCCCACGGCCGAAAAGGGAAGCACAACTCGATTGTTGCCAAGATCCTGGCTGACCTTGACCGCCTGGACATGGAGACGGCGATCCTGGTTCCACTGGACGGCCTGAATGGGGAGAAGATGGAGAATGTCCGCTCCGCCTTGAACCGCGCCACCAAACAGAAAAACATCTCTGTGGCCACCTCCACGGACGACAAATACTTTTACGTTTGGCGCACAGAGGCGAAAACGGCCGCCCACATCCGTTAATGCTGGGCCATGAGCTTGGATCGACACGATAACCAGGATTCGTGTCTCGCTTTTACAAAAGCACAAAACGGCGACTGCCCATCAGCAACCGTCCTATAACAAAGTCAAACCAGACAAGGGATTTGCGGCCTAATGCTTCCAGGCCCAAACAGCCTCCATTGATTCGCTCCTCTTGATGCCATCTGCAATGGAGGTAAAGGGCACTCGTTCACTCTGCTTCAATAAGACCAGGGCGAAAAGAAACATCCCCACGCTGGTCCAACATACCCACAGAAAAGTAGCGGGAGAAAGCATGACCGGGACCACGGGATTGAAGAGCACGGCAATTCCGGCGAACGCCGTCACCATGATGTATCTATGTTTTTCACCTGATTGAAAAGCGGCTGCGCAGCCGGCCGCACATACTACGAATTGCAAGAATGTTTCGTAGTCCTGTGAAGATCCCCAAAAAGCCAGCAATAAGGGCAGCGTCGCAAGCCGGATCCAAGCCGCAGTTCTGGCAGCCATGAAAACCTCAACCTGTGAAGATGGTCTCATTGCAGCGTGGTGGAAGTCTGTTCTGAATTGAACATTCCCGGTTCCCGTATTTTTCCAGAGGCTGTCCGGGAACTCTCAAATGACCTGATCTGGGGTGTTTGAGAGCGTGGGGGTGCGGATTCGTGTTACAACCGGCCCTCTAAGGAGTAGTCTTAGAGTATGACCTCAATTAATGTGAAAGCCCCACCGGTTCCTAGACCCAAAGCTGTTGTTAAAGGGCCTATTCGTTGTCATAAATGCCACTTGCTTTGCCCGGACGCTGAGCAGTATCTCAGCCATGCCTGTGTGGAGCCCAGAAGGCCACAGATGTGAGCGCAAGCGGGTAGTGACCTTTGGAGGAAGGCCTCTTGTATGTTCCTTGCTTCAGCATTTGGTCGGCAAGCTGCAAGTAGTGAAAGTCGGCAATTCCTCCAGTTCGGTGAAAGGCTGATTCGCTGCCATCTGCGTGTCCTATCGGAACGCCTTGGAAGCCGCCTTGTCTTCCGGGAACGGTCCTTCGCGATTGCCTTAAATCTGCCACGTAATCGCGGACCTCTTGTTCTAACGTTCTGTGCAGTCCCACCGATTCATGCTTGACTGGATATCTTCTTGAAGCGGTCAAAAGTTCTTTCGGGTTGGATTTTTTTGTGGGGCCGTTCCTGCGGTTTGTTCTTACGCTCACATGTTCCTGATTTCTTCTTCCTTGTTTCAAGTACACTCTCTTTCCCATGCGAACGCAAGCCGCAACAGACGCAATAGACGAAATTCCTCTGCAAGGTGTGCAATTTTGAACAGATTGTTTCGACTCCGGCATTCAGACTATAAGCGATGGCACGATTCAGGTTGGGAACTTTATTCCTGCCTCTGCGCCACAAGTGAATATTGCGCTCTGACAGTCACTCACCGGCCCGCATAAGTGGTTTCCTATGGTTCTCAAGCTCCAGGGAAGGGAAAGGCGATCATGCTCGCTGTGACCTATAAAGTCCAGCTCACGAAGAAAGAGTACGTGGCCGAGAACACCATGGCCTTCCATTTTGAGAAGCCGAGTGGCTTTCACTTCAAACCAGGCCAGTATGTTGATGTTACCCTCATTGGCCCTGCGCAGACCGGTCCGGAAGGTAACACAAGATCATTCTCCATCGCCAGCTCACCGGAAGAACAACGCTTGACACTTGTTACGCGGATGCGGGATACCGCTTTCAAGCGGGTTCTGCAAGCGGCTTCTTTCAATAGTGAGGTGGAGTTGGAGGGGCCGCTCGGTTATTTCACCCTGCATCACAACGCAAAGAAGCCGGCAGTCTTGCTGGCCGGAGGAATCGGCATTACGCCGTTTCTCAGCATGGTCCGGAACGCAACCAGGCAAAAGTTGCCCCACCTCATCTATCTGTTCTACTCGAACCGGCGTCCGGAAGATACGGCTTTCATGGGGGCCTTGCAGGAGTTGAAAAGAGAGAATCCCAATTTCCGCTTGATTCCCACTATGACGGCGATGGACATATCGCAACACGAGTGGACTGGCGAGACCGGCTCCATTGACCGGAAAATGCTGCGCAAATACTTGCAGAGTTTTCGAGGTCCGATCTACTACATGGCCGGCCCCCCTGCCATGGTGGCCGCTATGCGCCAGATGCTCGCCACCGCTCCGGTGGACCAGGATGACATGATCTCCGAAGATTTTGCCGGGTATTAGGATCGTGGAAGTTAGGATTCAATGCACAGGAAAAGAAGGATTAAGCCAAATTCTGAAGTCGCTGTCGCTGTGGCTGTTGCTGATTCGTTTTCGCGCGTTGAAAGAGTATATACCTTTGGGGAGCGCGTCATGACCAGGCTGCTGCAAGGCGATAACCGCGGCGGCAGGTAAGAGTTCGAATCCATGTCGAGGAGCAGTGCCCCGTGAATGTTCACTTAATCAATCCAAGTAGCGTATCTTTTGGTACGGCAGTCATAACTCCGCGTTGGCTGTACGTGCTGGCCGGGGCAACACCCTCATGCTATGGTGATCCGCATCTTGTGGATGAGACCCTGGCCCCAGTGGAGCCGTCTGACATCCAACCTGGAGATGTTGTCGGCATCGGCATTCACACTGGCAACGCACTGCGCGGATACGAGATCGGCAACGCGGCCCGTGCTCGCGGGGCCACCGTGGTTTTCGGCGGAATTCACGCGACGCTCTATCCTGAGGAAGCGGCCGAACTGGGCGGCGCACACGTAGTGGTGAAAGGCGACGGCGACGTGGTTTGGGCCAGTGTCCTGGCGGACCACGTTAAGGGCGCTCTCCAGCCCCAATACGCCGGCGGCCGGATTGAAGCAGATGACTTTGTGCCGGCACGCTGGGACCTGATGCCGCGCAACCGTTACATGTGGGCCTCGGTGCAGACCGTCCGCGGCTGCCCCAAGCATTGCTCCTTCTGTTCGGTGTGGCGCACGGACGGACAGCGCCCGCGTCAGCGTTCTTCAGATGCCGTCATCGAAGAAGTCGTCCAGTTGCGGCGGCTCGGCTTCCGCTTTATCGCTCTGGCCGACGATAATTTCTATCCGGTCACGCTTACCGATCTCGCGCTGGCGGAGAAGCAGAACAATACGCAACGCTTGCATGAGCTCCAATCGATTCGTGCCGAACGGTTCGAGCTGATGGCGCGCCTGGCAAAGCTTCCGAAAGACACAATTCTGTTTACTCAGATCACCATGGAAGCGGGCGAGGATCCTGAGTTTCTAACAGCGATGCGAGCTGCCCATATTCAAGGTGTGCTGGTCGGCGTGGAAGCCGTGACTCCGGAAGGATTGAAGGACGTATATAAAGACTTCAACTTCGTGGGAGCGGGCCTGGCGGAGCGCCTGCGCACCTTTCGCCGTCATGGGATTTACGTGCTCGGGTCCTTTATCTTCGGTCTGCCCAGCGATCGTCCCCAGACCTTTGAAGCCACTGCCGCCCTGGCCGAACAAGCAGACCTGGCCTTCGCGCAGTTTGTGATGCTGACCCCCTTCCCCGGCACCGTTGACTTTGCTCGCTGGGAAAAAACAATGGAGGGCGATCTCACCCGAATTGGCGGCGTACCTCTTACACGAGTGTGGCTCATCCCCAGGGCTGTTCGCCCTCAACTTTTCTGGTCTCATCCGGTGATGTCGGCGGACGAGATACGGCGCAGGACACAGGAGGTGTGGGACCGCTTCTACAGCCTTCGCTTGATCTGGAAGCGCGCCCGGTTTATCCCCTCGATGAAGGGACGGCTCGCCTTCATGTTAATTTCAAAGCTTTACCGTCGCATGTATGCCGACACCGGAATCGCCACAGATAGCGCCCGCCTCGCCTGGTCCGCCCGGTGGGCGCGCTGGCTGGCAAAATCATGCCGCCGCTTGTTTGCTGGTCAACCAATGCCTGGGTTGCAGGTGCCGCCGCGCAGTCCCACTGGATCTTAATGCGGCTAGATATGTTGAGTTTCCTATTTTTTAGTGGATTTACAGGTGTGTCATCCTGAGCGAGTCCGAGCGACGCACCGGGGTCCCCGGCAACCGCCGCTTTTGCGGTTGCTGGGGTGGGAGGAGTGAGGGCGAGTCGAAGGACCCCGAGAATGATCAGCGCATCAATGTTGCAACGAGGCGTTCTCACATGGAACATGAGTACTGCACCTACATTATGGCAAGTGTGACAGGTACTCTTTATATCGGCGTGACTGGCCAGCTTGAAGTGCGCGTCCAGCAACATAAAGTGAGAGAAATTGAAGGCTTCGCGGCTAAGTACAAATGCACGCGATTGGTTTATTACGAACGATATGGCGAAGTTGGCTTGGCGATTGGCCGTGAAAAACAACTGAAAGGCTGGAGACGGTCGAAAAAGATTGCTTTGATTGAGAGCGTTAACCCGCGTTGGAAGGATTTATCGGAAAACTGGGGGCGGGAAATGTTATTTAGAAATCAACGGATGGATGGGGCCCGCTAAGTTATTGTGAGGGCTCCATGGATCTCTCTTGTTGATTATGCATTGTAGGGGTCCTTCGACTCGCCCTCGCTCCTGCGTCGTTCGGGCTCGCTCAGGATGACAGATCTTATTAGCTTTCTCTTTCCAATAATCTACCTAAATCTGTCATCCTGAACGAAGCGCAGCGTTGGGGCTTGAGCCAAATGTAGCTGATGGGCGCGTAGTGAAGGACCCCGATAACGGTTGACAACCGATACTGCATCAGGGAGTTCTCTGATGGAACTGTACGTAGATCGTGAAAGTTCGTTGCGTTGCGCTTGATGACAAGTCAGTCAGAAACACAGTACTTATGAAACAACCTCTTAGGAATCACGCCACGGCTGCCTCGGGGTCAAGCTGGTTGTAGCTCTGTTTCATGCAAGCACTGGCAGCCTGCATTTCCTCTTGGGTAGGTCGAGTAACCTGGACCAAACCTGCGCCCGGGCCCTGTGAGGGAGCGAAATCATCCTGATGTTGCATGATGACCTCCAGCATTTGGCCCAACCCTTCCGAATGGTAACCATCGCTGAACGTCAGCCGTGCTCGTGCGGTAGCCGAGCGAGGGGACATCCAGTATTCGCAAATCAGCTTCCAGACTCCCTTGGCAACTAACTGCCAGATCTTCACATAGTCAAGGGAAATCCCGGGAGCATACTCGATGTGGATCAGGCCTGTTCCAAAGTCATGAGGCAGATCGTCCCAACTCAATATGACTGCGTTCTCCAACATACGGTCCATCTGGACCTTCACTTGGGGCTTGTCGTTCAGGATGGCTTCCATGGAGACTCCTTAGTATGCGTAGATACTTCACGTCCTCAAGAGATTATGGGCTCTTTGAATGGAGTAGTCTGCTCAAAACGGCTCACCGATCTTTTCTGCCAGGAAGCGAGATTCTCTGTCAGGAACCGGACAAACAGGTTGCGGAATGGCTACTTGGCTAAGCGTCAGAAGGAAGAGTCTAGTAACCTCTTTGACGCGTCTTGATAACTCACCGGAACATTCGGGTGCGGGAAATCTGGAAACATAAGAATCGGAGGGCCATCCTGACAGACACGGACATAGATCATGCCCGACTGCAGTTCATGGTCGCGCTTACTAAACTGGCTGTATTGAATATCATTCTTGCCCGTCAGGCTTACACTCACGAGTGCGTCCGCTTTTTCCAGCTCATGTACTTCGAATGTCGTCTGTGTTTGCCGGACAGCGAGTCCGGCATTGAAGCGCCTGTTCAGGTCCTCAATATATTCTGTCATAGCGCCTTGCAAACGTCGAAACGCAATAGGAGTCTGAACCTCGCGGAGTGGATCAATTTTGTTGGTGCTTTGGTCCATAAGGGACAGAGTTGAAGTAAGCGAAGTTCGATCAGGTCCGCGTGGCGGCGGGAATAAAACTCGACAGACTCACCTCAGGCAAAAGCCTCTCCTAAAGGCAAAAGCCACTCGAACAATTATCCGGGTTGCAGCCTAAGCGCGTCTGTTCAAAATTGCTCACTTTGTCATTCTGTATCAGGCAATGCGTCCTTACGAGTCAGAGAGAAAAACGTTCGTCATCCCGAGGGTTTACGCACGCGCCAGCGGGCGTAAATCGGAGGGACCTTGTGTTTAGTTATTAACCAAATTGGTTCTGAAACGCCTTAAGTGAACAGTATTGGGCTAAGCCGTGGATCTCCCGACCTATCCCGGCTGGCCGTGGATCTCCCTGTTTCCTCTGCTTCCTCCGTGTTTCAAGGTTTTTGGTTTATCAGCGTTCATCCGCGCAAATCAGCGGTAAGAAGTTGGTTTTCTTTATTGTTGTGCTGGCTTGGCTGCTATTTCACTCCTGCTGGCTCGATCGAAGTTGACAAGATTGGGGTAGACGGGTGTGACTTCAAATGACATCTTGTCACGTACAGAGTGGAGAGCCACTGGCTTGCTTTTCAGCATCTCCACGTGATCGTCCCAGGGATCGAGCTTGATGCGGCTGCCGAGCGGCAGCGCCGGAATTTGCGCAACGTTCTTGACCTCCAGTTCGGGCGCCTGCGACAGCGCGGCCACGCGAATAGGACTGCTCTTTGCAAGCCGGTTGCCGAAATGCGGACTCACTAACCAGGTCAGATCGCGCGAATGGGTCCCCAAAGCGCGCAGGAAGAGGCCAGCACTGGCCAGCTTTTCTTTGTAAGGAGAATTCTGCAGGAGTTCCAGCCCTTTTTGATCGGCGGCCAGTTCATCCTGCTGTTTCTGAACCAGGTCGATCTGGCGAAAGACCCGCTCATCGGGGAATAACATGCGATCGCTGAACGAATATTTTGTATTCATGCGGTGCCCAAGAGCAATGTGACCAAGCTCGCGGGCCAGCACCATAGCGAGGGAAGACTCATCCGGCAGCACATCGAGAAGTCCGCGGCTGATCACAATGGTGTGTCCGACCGTAAAGGATTCGAGCGGCGTGGTTAGCAACACGCGGCAGCGGACCTCCGGTTCAATGTTCAGGTTATTGGTAATCTCCAGGTTGTTGACCACCGTTTGCAACACCTTGGACACATCTCCATCGGGAGCCAGGATTCCGGCGCGTTCCATACGGTCGAGAACATTGTCTTCCGCTTCGCGTTCCCACAGATGCTGGCTCTGCACAGGAACGATCTCATTGGCTCCGCGCGTGCTGTTATCGGTTACATCGGTGGATTCAACCTGCATGGCCGTGAATTCCGATTGCTGGCCGGAATGCTTCAGGTCATATCCCCAAAGGCGGGTCTGGCCTTTCATGGCCAGCTTGCGTGTGGAGTCACGCTGCGCATCCGATTCCTCGGTGTAGACATAGGCGGGTAGCCACACACCGGGCTGCATATTGACGCGCCAGCTATCGAAGTGAAGATAGAACTTGGTCTCCGTGTTAGGTCCATAGGTTCCGTTGATGCGGACGATGTTGTAGTCACGGTCTTCAACCCAGATGCGTCCCTGGAACCGCGTCTCGTCGGCGTGCGGGCGCGGAACAACATCAAAGACCAGCGTACGCACTTCTCCCAGGAACTGCTGTCGAATGTACTTCAGCGCGTAGTGGTCTTTGTCGAATTGGTCATTGAGAAAGATCATCTGCATGAATCCCAGGTGCGGATAGTTGATCCGGTAGAAGCTGTCCAGGCGGTCCAAGACCCGGCTCATGAATCTCAGCTTATTGTGGTCCTTGAATGCCTGGTTGTTGAGTCCCTTCTCGCCAAGGACGAGCCTGCCCAGGAAGTATCTGTCCTTGTCGGGGAAAGTGCCGAGGTCGGAATCGGGCTTCAGCCTTTGAATGTAAGTCTCGACCAGGGGAGTATAACCGTGCATGTTCTCCACCAGCTTGGCTTCCTGGTTGAAGATGCGCTCTGCCGCGGCCTCACTTCGAGCGGCGGCTGTGCTGGCGGATGTCTCCGCGCGGTCTGACCGGGCCCATGCGGACATGCCAAATCCCATCACCATGAGAAAGATGAATAATCTATAGATAGAACGCATCGTTGCCTCCCAGCCTTTGTCCCCTTCGGGATTCGGGCCTGAAAAAGTTCAAACTCATTTAGTTGGCCAGTTCGAAAACAATGTGGACGAGCGCCGTCGAATCATAGGGCTGCCCATTACGTCGCGCGGGATGAAAACGGATTTGCTGGGCGGCGCGAAGAGCGGCTTCGTCCAGTCCGTGTCCCAACCCTCTAACAACTTGTTCCACGTGCAAATCGCCGGATGCGGCAAACGTAACTCGCACCAAAACTTCACCTTCCAGGCGGATCTGCCGGGCCTCTTGGGTGTACACCGGAAGCGGCTTGTAGACGATTTCCACGGGCGTAACTCTGGGCTTATCCTCTGCATGAACCTTAGGTGCTAGTGTGGGGGCAGCTAACTCGCTGAATCCTGTCTGCACCACCGTGCCTGCACGCTGACGATCACCTTGCCCAGAGCCGGCAACTCCATTACCAAAGCCCGCGCTGGCAACAGTTCCGCGAGCGCCATGTCCGCCTCCCGTACCATTGCCGTTTCCAGGCCCCACCGGTAAGTCAAATGAGCCCAAACTGGCCACCGTAACCAAGCCCTTTCTCTCGGACGTGCCCTTCACTCCATTCGGATCTCCAAAGCCGCCCGTTTGCACCTCGCGTGGAGGTTTTTGCAGCGTTGCTTGCGCAGAACTGCCTGCCGCAAAATTATCTGTCACGACTTCCTTCTTGGCCCGAACGGGATTCACAACTTCATTGCTTGGAGAGAAAGCGCCGGTGATGATTTCTTTTTTAGGCTGCGGTCTCGGTAGGATCGGTTCCGGCGTCTTGGCCATCTCAATGGGCCGTGGCTTTTCTACGATCCGGGGGGCCTCAAGCTTCGGCAACTCCGGAGGCTGAACGACGATCTTAGGCGGATTCAGCTTTGCCAGAACCACGTGCGGAGGCGCAACAATTTTTGGGGGAGGCGGACTCTCAATTGCCGGGGTGTACAACGGTGTAACGTGAGATTGCCGTGTCTCGATGCGCGGAGCAGGCAGCCACCGGACTATTCCGACCAGTAGGACGATAACAGCCGTGTGCAGAACGACGCTCAAGACAAATGTGTCTTTGCGCCGTGCCTCCGGCAACTCGTAATTGAAGCAGAGTTCCGCCAATGTGTACCTTCCCCCTTACGGACGAATTGGCAGGGTCAGAAATAACTCAGGCCAGGCAAAATCTGTTGCCCGTAAGATGGCACAGCAGCTTTGATTTGTCGTGTTCCTTAAGCAGCGTTCAGTGTCCTGTACGCCGGATCAATACCCATCCTCGCAGAGGTACAGTTGTCTTGACTGTCTATTGACGTGTCCTCAAGCGTCTTTCGAATGGGAACATTGAGAGCGCATATCCTTTTGTATAGGCAGCTACAAACATACGGTCGGGCTTTTTATGCCTGTGATCTGCATTGCTAACAATCAGATTCATGCCAAGCCGCGAAGAATTTTGCGAAGATTTTCTTTGCTTTCCTTCGTGTCCTTCGTCTTTAACTTTGTGTTCCTTCGTGGTTAAGGGTTTTGGTTTCCTCTGCTTCCTCTGTTCCTCCGTGTTTCAAAGGTTTTGTTTTGGTTGCGGCTTGCCGCGCTGCGTGGATCCGCGTAAATCAGCGGCAAGAAGCTGGGTTTCTGCGGTTGCAATACAACTACCGCCTGGGTGCAAGACAGGCGCTTTCGGTCTACACTCGTCATTAACCTCAATGGATACTGCCCACATGCCCATTTGCACTTCGGTTGACGGCTCCTCACCTTGGCGGACCAATCCTATTCTTCGATCGTGGAGCGAGTAGTAATGAAGACTCGTCGAAGGCTGGATGAGCATCTCCTGAATACAGGTCAGTTTTCAGACCAGAAAGAAGCGCAGGCTTGGATCCTCTGCGGAAAAGTCCTGGTGGACGGCGCAGTTTGCGCCAAGCCTGGTACCCTGATTCGCTCGGACTCCGTTGTTACCCTTCGAGCTAAACCGCCGCGTTTTGCCAGCCGGGGTGGTTACAAGCTTGAGAAAGCGTTGCGTAGATTTGATATCGCTGTCGAGGACAAGGTGGTGTTAGACGCCGGCGCAGCGGCGGGTGGCTTCACCGATTGTCTTCTCCAGTGTGGCGCCCGGCATGTTTATGCAGTGGATGTTGGATATGGACAACTGAAGGGCAAACTGGCGACTGATCCCCGCGTTACAAATTGGGAGCGCCGCAACATTAGCGACTTGTCGCAGGAAGATTTCGATCCGCCCCTGGATTTCTGTACCGCGGACCTTTCCTTTTTGTCGCTGGTGAAGGCCTTGCCAGTCTTGCAGAAGCTGTTCTTGAAACCTTATTCCCTGGTATGTCTGATTAAGCCCCTGTTTGAAGGTCTCAGCCATGAGTACCGGGGCGATCCGGATGCGATTGCTCCCGTGCTGCTGCGTTTCTTTGAGGAAATCATGGAGCCCGGCATTGTAGTGGCTGCTGTTACCGTGTCACCTATTCTCAGCACCCGGAATACAGTTGAATTTCTGATGTTTGCCCATAACACTGCGGCCCACAAATCACCCGCCCAATTGACCGACGAAGCCGTGCATTCCATGCTTCAAGAACCGCCAGTCGAAGCGGATCTGATGGAGGATCGCTCCGGATAAGTCGTAGCGCGGTTGAAAACGTTCATTGGCTTATCTCCTGGTTCCCGGGGCAAAATAGAGGACGATGAGGGTAGTGATCGGGAAAAAAGTGGAGGACATCTCCCTGGAAGCGTTTCTGCACCGCAGAAGCAGTTTCACCAACGTGCTGATTGACGTTGGTACTGGAGATGGTCGATTCGTCTATCACCACGCCGGCGCGCATCCGGATGTTTTAGCCATCGGCATCGATGCCGTGCGTGAGCAGATGCGTGAGGTTTCGGCCAAGGCATCCAGGAAATCTGCGCGCGGAGGCCTGCGCAACTGCATGTTTATCGAGGCGGCGGTCGAGAGTCTTCCGGTCGAATTGACCGGCATAGCAGACCAGTTAACAGTCAACTATCCGTGGGGCTCTCTGCTTGCCGCATTTCTGCTTCCGAACACCGCAATCTTGCAGGGAATTGTTCGTCTGGCGAAACCCGGCGCCACGTTGAATGTGCTGCTGAATTACAGTGTCTTTGAAGATAAGTCCTATATGGAACGTTTGAATCTACCGCATTTCGACGAGACGGATCTGACAGCGAGAGTCCGCCCGCTGCTGCGCGAGATCGGAATTGAGATAACCTCGAACTCGGTATACTGCGGTCAACCACCACAATGGACAAGCTGGGGCAAGCGCCTCGTGGCCGGTTCAAGCCGCAAGACAATGGCTATTCAGGCTAGTGTGCGCCTGCGGGGTTGCGAACTTGTCCTGAATTCGTCCGACCCCTAAAAACAAACCGTCATCCCTTCGGGATGACGATCGGTTTTAGGGAAGAGATTTTTCTTGACAATCTATAGTAAGTGTCCTATAGTATGCCTATGACAACCTCCGCTCGCTCCCTGGATCATCAACCTTGCTTCTTAATCACTACGCCTGCACCCAGAAGTTTTGCGTCTTTGCTGGGGCTTAGAGTGCCGATTGACCAGGGAAAGTGCCGCTACAGCCGTTCCGAGCCGCTACAGGAATCGCCAATGTTTATGGGCCTTGTAGCGGCGTAGCGGCTGTAGCGGCATTTTTTTTAACTCGAGATTTTTACTTTGCGTAAGAGATAACTTGGAGTGTGGCTAAATGCTGACGGCGTGCTGCTTGCTTCGGGATGTACCGCCGCAGGCTTTCCCCCAGCGTTAGCGGATTGCTAAAAAAATGAGATGCACTAATTATGTATAGAAGTAGAAGATTGGCGGACTTGGTGGGGTCGTCCCGACAGGGGTAGGGAAGGTTGATTTTATTTGCGCATTTATCGGTGGATCATGGAAACAGCCGGAATGCTCTTTTGTTTGCGGAACTGCGGCACGACCAATGCCTGCTCCAGGCTTGGTTCATAGAATTCAGCAAGGACCTGGGTCATGCGTTGGGCGTCGGCTTTGGCGCCGGTCTGCTCGTAAGCAGTAACCAGCAGGCGCATGGAAAATGGATTGCGAGGGTCCTCTTCAAGGTGAGTGATGGCCTTCTCCGCCTCATTTTGCGCGAGCGACACAGCCCCGGCGGCGCCGTTGTAGGCATGTTGGACAAACCCGTCAATGCTTCGATTCGCTACCTGCTCTAACTGGTTCAGATTGGCGGTGGCTAACTCCACATTTCCGTTTTGGAGAGCAAGCGTCACCCGGCTTTGCAGGATGAATGCGTATTCCTGTTCCAGCAGTGAGTTTGAGATTTTGTGGTTCTCGTGCAGCACGGCTTCCGCTTTGTCGAGCAGGCCTACGGCAACCGCATTATCTTTCTGATACATGGCCATCATCCGGTAGGCCCGTGATTCGGTGTTTCCCAGATCATTTTCATGCGCCTGTTTGGCGACCGCCTGAAATGCCTCGTCAGCGCTGCTGATGTTGCCTTCACGGACGAAGGTAATAGCGGACTGAAGATTCCATAGGGTGGCCTCTATCTTCGTAGGCGCTTTTTGGATAGCGATGGCATATTCAGATCGGGCCCGGGGTTCATCGCCCATGAGAGCGTAGGTGTCCCCCACACCCATTTGGGACATGGTAAATTTCGGATCGAGTTTCAACGAGGCGCGATAATGGACCAGGGCATCCTCGAACTTGCCTGCCATCCGTGAGATTTCGGCAAATGAATCCTGCGGGTTCGACTCGTTGGGAAGCAGCTTGGTGTATTTCCGCATGGCTTCAAATGCTTTATCAAAATGCCGGGTGCGGGCGTAGCAATAACCTAATTCGTTCCAGGGCTCAGGGAAGTTGGGATTAATACTGATGGCCCTTTCGAACAGCGGTATCGCCCTGGCAGGTTGTTGCTGAATCTCCAGCCAGGTACCCGCCAACCATGCCAGATCGCCATCATTGGGGAACTGCTGCAGGGCCTCATTCATGGCTTGGATTGCGGGAATCCAGTGGCTTTGAACAGTGTTTGCCAGCCAGTCAACAATGAGTTGCTCTTCGCGGCTGGCATAAATTTTCGAATCCAAAGCTTTTTCCTGCTCGGACACTTGCTCGGCTGGGTCCTGGGAATGGTAGGCGATAAAGACATGGGCCAAAGCAAGGTGTGGATCGGCAATCGTGGCTTTACGCCAGCTCTCCAAGGCTGCTGCAAAACGAAAAGTCTGCACCTTGGCCCATCCATCGTCGAAGTGTGCCCGCGCCTCCGCCGATTTTGTTGTGATCTGTATTCTTTTCTGCTCGGGTTTTTCCGATCCAACAGCGCCAACCGAAAACAAACATAAAATCGCAGTCATTGCCAATCGAGAAAAACTGGGCCGTGCCAGATTCATTGGCCACCGCGAAGAACATAGCCCGGCTCCAGAGGCAACTTGCCATCTACTTTCAAAACGTTGACCCCGCCGACCAACGAATAGACATCCACCAGGCCGACAGCTCCGGGAGTGGATTTTACCGACTTCAACAACTGCTCTTCCGAATCCACGAACATGACTGGGTTTTTGCGGGCAGCCAGCAGCGCCCTGAATTCATCCGCAGACATGTTGCAATTGCAGAGCTTCTGCAACGCCAGTTGCAGATCAGGACCAGATGCATCGCGGACGATCAGAACAATCTGTTTTCCATCTGACCATTTGTGGTTGTCACCTTTGAGGATCTTGGTAAGGTCCGCTGCGCTCAGAGATTGAGTCGTGTTGGCTTTGTCCACGACTACGGCCAATTGCCTTGCCTCACATGCTGCGCAAAGAAACAGGCCAATCAGGAACATCAGCGAAAGAATTTTCTTATACATGGGCGGTCACTTCGATTGTGAGAAGAATTTAAGGTAAGCCCATGCTGGGTACAAGAGTACAGAAGTAATTGGAAGATGTTCTTCAAGAAGAAAGGCAGAAAGAGCGTCGTCCGCTGATTCTTTTCTAAAGCGCGCCAAATGCCTAACAAAGCACTGGCTTCACATCTTGATTACAATCCGGCCCGCAATCTTACCGGCGCGCATCTGGTCGAAGACTTGATTGATCTGTTCCAGATGGCAGGTCTCGACGAGGCAGCGGATTTTTCCGGCGGCGGCCAAATCAAGCACATCGCGCAGGTCATCGCGCGTGCCGGTCGCAACCGATCGTATCTTGATTTCCCGCATCATGATCGCCGGAAAAGAGAGATCTTCTGAGGGCAACCCGACGACAACCAGCGTTCCAGCCGGGCGGACTGCGTAGAATGCTGTGCCATACGCAGCCTTGGAAGACGAAGCCACAATCGCTGCATGAACTCCACCCAGATTACGGAATGACTTGGCAATATCTTCGCTCGTCGCGTTCCAAGCCTGGTCGGCCCCGAGTTGTGTTGCGAGTTTAAGTTTGTCGTCTGCGACATCAACGGCAATCACCTTTGCTCCGAAGCTCTTGGCGATTTGGACTGCCAGGTGGCCAAGCCCGCCAATCCCAAACACAGCCAGTCGCTGGCCAGGTTGGACGCCTGCGTGCTTCACCGCGCGATATACGGTGACTCCAGCGCAAAACAGAGGCGCCGCTTCTTCGGGCTTGAGCCCTTCAGGCACCTTGATGGCATGGGATGCCTTGGCCTTGATGAACTCGGCATATCCGCCATCCACGCTGCCGCCGGTGATCGCCTGTTTTGGACAAAGGTTTTCCAGCCCCTCCTGGCACAACTCGCATCCACCGCAGGCCCAGTGAAGCCAGGCAACACCCACCCGGTCGCCGATCTCCAGGTGGCGCACATTGACGCCTTTCTCCGTTACACGACCGACGACTTCGTGGCCAGGAATGAGTGGTTTCTTGATTAATCTTTTGAGCTGCGCCCATTCGCCTTCAGCGATCGACAAATCGGAATGGCACACACCGCAGGCTTCTACCTTGATCAAAACATCATCTGCATCGGGTGTGGGAACCACGGCGTCTTCGATGACAAGTGGCTGTTTGAACTCGTGGAGGATGGCTGCTTTCATAAGTCGTGTATCCACCTGGCAAACGGGATTCAATGGAGCATGTGAATTGCGCTTCGTATCTTAAACGGTGAAGTGGGTTATTACCAAAAGCGGTGCCCAGAATGGGTGTAATTAAAAAACCGAGGATCAAATTGGGCGACGTAGCGAACCAACTCGTCAAAAATCTCTGTGTAATTGGCGGGCGCACTCATAAGACATTGTCCATGGAATGCGATTATCTAGTGCTCCACTTTTACTCCATGCCAGAAGGCGACATGATCTTTAATGTTTTGGGCCGCCGTCTTTGGTTCCGGATAATACCAGGCGGCGTCTTTGTTCTCTTTGCCTTCCACCATCAGGGTGTAGTAGTGAGCTGTGCCTTTCCATGAGCAAATTGTCGTTGTGTCGCTGGGGGCAAAGTATTGGCGGTTCAGGGCGTCGGGAGGAAAATATATGTTGCCCTCAACCGTTTCAAATTTGTCCGACTGAGCAACAACTTGTCCATTCCAGATTGCCTTCGGCATATATTCCTCCGTTGAAAGCGGATGGCTGACTTTGATCGCATTATTAAAATCTTCGAATTCTTAACTGAAGCATTATTGTAATCAAGCTGTGTTGTCACAACCAGAATGCGTCCTATGGGTCACTACGCGGATGATCTTTAGGTCAGAATCCATTTTTTCGGGCTGTGCCCGCAGGAAAAAAATGTTAGATTGCGTCTTGTTCGAAAGCGAACTGTTCGGATATGAGCGAGGGGCTTTTTGAGCGAAGTCGAAGAACCTCAGAATCTGACGTGGGAAAAAAGGTAAGAGAGAGAACATGGTGGAGGCGGCGGGAGTTTTTGGCGGCGTCCGAGCCGCCAGCCGAAATCCTGAGCGAAGTCGAAGGACCTCAGAATCTGATGTGGGAAAAAAGGTAAGAGAGAGAACATGGTGGAGGCGGCGGGAGTTGAACCCGCGTCCGAAAATGTTACTGGTCAAGAGCCTACATACTTAGTCGCGTTCACGCGACGGGAATTACCCCGTCACATTCGCGTTCTGCGCTCAGAACGGACAAGAAACGCAGACCGCTAGCCCGTATGTCTCGTCTTCGCGCCCTGGCTTAGCAGCGAAAACCAGCCTACTGTGCGACGCCCTTCCACAGCCCGTAGGCGAAGCTGCGGAGGGCGGCTACTTATTTAATTAAGCAGCGTATGCTAGCTGATTAGTGTTAGCATTTATTGTTTTTGCACCACTTACGGGGGAATGCGCCCCGGTATGCCTCCTGGCCGCAAGCATTTCCGTCGAAGCCGTGACGCCCCCTATTCGGAAAAGGACTTTTGGCCGTCCTGGTTTTCAAAGAGCTGACTCTTACATTAGACAGGATTTGGCTCTGAGTCAATTCATTAGATGAGCGCCAACGCTGGTGAGATTCAGTTGTGGCGTGCTCAATTGCAATATACAACAAGGTGACGACCGCATCGCGTCCCTGTCCATTTACAATGCTCCTTCCATGAATTCTCTGTAAAAGATCAGAATTTTTGAATCCGGCTGAAGCCGCTGGAGTCAAATTCCCTTTACAGTGTATCGAGAGCAGACCATTGCAACCTGAGTGTCTACCATTTTCGAATGTTCCCCACCAGACGCGGCTGTTCACCGACTTTCTCCATCATTTTCACAATGTCGAGGCTTTTTATGCGCGCTCCCCCCAGATCACAGATTGGTGGGAAGAGGAGCAGGGTCGCCTGAACATGCCGGCAGAGCGGCGGAGCGCGGTGGCCGATGCACTGGAGCGCATCAACCGCGGATTTGGCGCGGGGGCCAAGACCCTGGAAAATATTCAGCGGCTGCGAGAAGGAGCGGCAGCGGTGGTGACCGGACAGCAGGTGGCCCTTTTCGGCGGACCGCTGTTTTCGCTCTTGAAGGTGCTTACCGTGGCTGTGTTCGCCGAAAAAACAGGCGCGGTGCCGGTCTTTTGGCTGGCTACCGAAGATCATGACCTCGCCGAGGTGAATTTTGCGCAGTTTCCGGCCGGTGATCACCTCCAGACTCTCCGCATTATCCCGGCACATACCGAAGGAGCTCCGGTCAGGACCATTGCTTTCCCCGATGAGATTGCGGCTTTGGTGGATCAGGTTGAAGCGCAATTCGGTAACTCTGAAGTCATTGATGCTTTACGAAAGAGTTATTGTCCGGGCGAGAGCTTTGGCACCGCCTACGGGAAACTGTTCGCTCAGCTCTTTGCTGAGTTTGGGCTGATCTTGCTGGATCCCGGCGATGCCGAACTGCACAGAATCGCCTATCCCATTTATCGTGACTCATTCGTCAAATGGAAAGAAATTAATGAGGCCTTGCTGCAGCGCGACCGGGAACTGGAAGCGGCAGGTTATCACTCTCAGGTAAAGGTCACGCCTTCGCACACTCTTTGCTTCTATCTGCACAACGATGTGCGAATTCCTATACGGCACGACTCGCAGGGCTTTGTGGCTGGAGATGCCAGGTTCAGCCCTGAGGAATTGATTGCGGAGGCGGAAAACAGACCAGAGCGCTTTAGCGCGAACGTGCTGCTGCGGCCCATCATTCAGGATTATCTGCTGCCAACTTTATGTTATTCCGGTGGTCCGGCCGAGATCGCCTATTTTGCTCAGGCGGCGGCCGTTTATCGCAACTTGTTAGGCCGGGTCACACCGGTTGTCCCCAGGATCTTCGCAACCTTGGTTGAACCGCGCCAGGCGAAATTATTGGACCGCTACCAGTTCACGCTTCCCGATGTCTTTTGTGGACCGGAGAAGCTGCGCGAGTTGGTCGCCGCCAAGACTTTGCCGGATAGCATCATGAAGAGTTTCGATTCCGCTGCGGAGCATCTGGAACAGGCAATCTCGATCATCCAGGATCCTTTGAAAAAACTCGATCCCACGCTTCTGGACGCAGCCGAAAATGCCGGCTCCAAGATGCGCCATCAACTCCAGAGTCTTCGTGATAAAGCTGCCCGCGCTGAATCCCGAAAGAATACTGAAACCCAGCACCATGCCGACGAACTTTCCGCGCTGCTCTATCCCAACAAGGATTTGCAGGAAAGGGAAGTGGCGGCCATCTACTTTCTGCTAAAACACGGCACCGGACTTCTCCAGAAGCTGAGAGAGAAATTGCATCCCGGTTGTCTAGGCCATCAGGTTGTTATTCTATAAAACCAAACAGCCGCAACCAGAAGCAAACCTTACCGCTGGTTCCGCAGGGCAGTACTCACTGATCAGCACTGATTTTGATCCCATCATCCATAGGGCAGTACTCACTGATCAGCACTGATTTTGATCCCATCATCCATATGAAGCGAGACTCTATGAAGCGAGACTCTTTTTGCAAAAAGAAAAAGGCCACCAGAAATGGCGGCCTTTTCTAGATTCGAATGAATTACAGAGTCGATTCGATCTCAAACCCCCAAGCTTCAAGAAGGGGCTCGGGGATGTACTTGGAGTTCTTGTTGCGTCGTGCCCATTCGCGCAGACGGGTAGAGCGAATGTACTGGTCAGGGGTGAGCTTAAATTCTTTCACTGCCTGTTCGAACGACGTGACAATGGGGACCACTGGGCCAATGGGCTCAGGCTTACCCCAGTTAGGATTACCGCGTCTTTTTGCCATAATAGATAAATCCTGCCTTTTTGATGGAAGAGTGCTAAAAAATTGGTTATTGAATACTTTGATTCTGTCCGGCTGCCCTGGGATTCACGTCGCCGCCGCAAAAATTTGGCGCGGTACTTAGAACACCTTAAATCTGCTCCAGAAAGACCATGTATTATAAGGGGCTTTCGGCAATTTCAGCAATGACAAACCTAAATTATTTTTACATTAAAGGATTAATGGAAATCACCACCCCTGGCTTCACGAATGCAGGTTGCAGCCATCAACTCATCTTAAGAAAGACGCACGATTCCTAATTTGGTAAGCACGCAGGTTATTTTGATAAGAGTTTTCTAATAAACATCCTGCGATTTCCACAACGCTTTCATTGCGCCAAAGCGCAGATCTTCCCCTGATTCCCGACTTCTACTACTTCCTCGCTGCGTAAGGTTTTTGGTTTATGCGCGTCAATCAGTTTCATCAGTGCCATCAGCGGTAAGAAGTTGGTTTTGTCTTCTCCGCGTCTTCTCGTCTCCGCGGTGCACGTTTGGATTTTTCTTTTGGTTGCGGCTATGCTGCACTGTACTACGAGGTGCTTTGAAATCCTGCTTTTTCTCGCAAATTTTCTGTACCTCTCCAAGGCCAAGTTTGGCAGTTCCGATCCATCGATCATCGGATCTCCCGATTCCCGACTTCCTCTGCGTTCTCCGCTCTTTCTTGCGACCTCTGCGGTAAAGTTTTTGACTTTGCTTTTTGGTTGCGGCTTGCCGCGCTGTGGTTAAGGGTTTTGGTTTTCCTCCGCTTCCTCAGTTCCTCCGTGTTTCAAAGGTTTGGTTTTATCAGCGTTCATCCGCGCAAATCAGCGGTAAGAAGTTAAGGTTTCTGATCATTTCTTTTTAAATACAGAAACGCCTCTAGGGCTATAGAGCACAAGTTCCTGGGCCTTGCCGGTGGAATCCTGTTTGAACTCGATGCTGACACCGGAGAGATCCTGAAGGTCGAAGCGCGTACCGTGCCGGGGAATCAGTTTGCGGGATGGTGAGCCAGGCGAACTCGCTTCCAGTGAGTTGTCGCCCACCAGAGTAATGGTCAAGCCGGCCACGCCCACGTCATAGACCCCGGTGAATTGGCTCAGGAATGATGCTTCAAACATGCGCTGTTCGGCCACACGATGGAAGACGATGTCTTTCACGTTAGAGTCGAGGGTGGTGCTCAACGATGACAACTCGCCCTGAGGGTCGGTCTGGAAGGTGAGCTTCAGTTTTTCAAAGGGATCCAGCGGGTTCGCGGGCACCTGGAATGTGTCGTAATGAAAATGTTCCAGCGGACGATGGATGTCGTTCAAGGTCAACTCCATCCCGTTGAAATCACCTTTGTTGTGGGCGAGGATGGAGATCCTGCCGTATCCGGGATGTTCGAACTCACCTTCGTACTCGGCCACATCGTGGGAAGGATGTGTTCCGGTGTGCTGTCCGGTGAAGCCTTGTTGTTCGGCGGCGGCCTCTGCCACCTTCCCCTTGCGCTCAAGATCGAGAAAGCGACGGCTCCAGTCTACCGGCTCCATTCCCAGCAGGCGGTCAAAGACATAGTAAGGGACCAGATCGCGGAAGGGTGTTCCATCCAGATTGCAGAGGACGACGATACCAATGCCTTTGTCGGGCAGGAATCCCAGTTGCAGGCTGAACCCATCGAGATTGCCGCCGTGGTTCACATACTTGTTCCCGCGATACGTGGTGATGAAGAAGCCCATGCCGTAGCTGTTCTCACCCAATTCCGGGAACGGAGACGCGCCCTGAATCACCATCTGCGCCGTCTGCATTTGAGCGGCGGTGTTGGTGGCCAACAGTTGCTTGCCTTCCACCTTGCCTTTGTTGACGTGCATGAGCAGATAGCGGGCCATGTCTTCAAGGTTGGAATTGATCGCGCCCGCAGGTCCTACGTCACCCCACTTGGCGAAATCAATCTGCCGGACCTCGTCGGTCTTGCGGTTCTTGCGATAGGGCAACGCGTATTCTGGAGACTTGCGTGCTTCGGGTGAAGACATGTAAGTGCCGGTCATGCGCAGCGGCGCCAGAATGCGCTGCCGCACCAAGTCTTCCCATGAGGTGCCGGCCACGTGTCCACTGAGATACCCGGCCGTGAGGAACATCAGGTTGTTGTACTGGAAGGTCGAGCGCAGAGGGCGGTTGGGTTCCAGATAGCGCAAACGGTCGACGAGTTGCTGCTGGGTGAAGCTGCTGGAATACCAGAGCAGGTCGTGGCGCGGCAGTCCGCTGCGGTGGGTCACAAGGTCGCGCGGCGTAATTTGGTCGGTGGCCACAGGATCATACATGCGGAACCCTGGCAAATACTCACGCACCGGTTTGTCCCAGTCCAGCTTGCCCTGATCAACCAGCGTGCCCAGCGAGCTGACCGTGAATGACTTGGTGATCGAGGCAATAGGAAATACGGTCTTCACCGTGACCGGCAGCTTGTGGTCAGCGTCACGATAACCGTAGCCTTTGGCCAGAATCACCTTGCCATCTTTGACCACGGCCACGGCCGCGCCCGGAATCTTGAAGTCCTGCATGGCCTTGGCCATGAAATCGTCAAAGCCGTCGAGATTGCCGGTGACGGCCGGACTAGGGTTGGATTGCTGGGCTAGGCAGGAAGCGACGAACAAAAGAATGACGGCGATGCGACGAATCATGAGTTGTCTCCAAAATGTTACAGTGGAAGAACGGCCCCTTTAGAGCCTGTCCTGAGGCAAGCCGAAGGAGCCGTGTAAAGAGTAGCACTTAAAGAGCGCGCTTTAGCGCTGGTGGTACAGGGTCTAGCTCCGCCTGCGGAATACGGAAGAATGGGCAGAAGCAAAGCCCGAGGCGACACACAATAGCAGAGCCCCCTTACTACACGAAGCACGTGCGGTTTTCGCAGGCGGATGCCTTAGAATAGAAATGGGCCGGGATGGCGGAACTGGCAGACGCAGCGGACTTAAAATCCGCAGCCTTTAAAAGAGGCGTGGGGGTTCGAGTCCCCCTCTCGGCACCAAGACTTCCAGTGTATTTTCAATAGCTTAAGAGCAGCATTTTTCTTGCGTACTCATTACGCACCTCAGCTAAAGCGTATTGAGCGGTTCCTGTATTTCTTGCGTTTTACGCAATCCTGTGGCTTTTCGTTTACAGTGACGGGCTTTGATAAGATACGCAGAACATCGGCGGCAGATACAATTAAGAATTGAAGAACCGAAATTGCAGGAGATGTGTATGAGCCGTGAGGAATTGTTGGAGCGAATCAGCATCAATCCTGACATCTGCTTCGGAAAGCCATGCATCCGGGGACACCGGATTTGGGTTTCGCTCATCCTTGACTTTCTCGCGAACGGAGCATCCGTTGAAGACATTTTGCAGGACTACCCGCAGCTTGAAGAACCTGACATCATGGCGTGCATTGCATACGGTGCAGAGATGTCGCGGGAGCGTTTTGTAGATATTCCGCTCGAAAGCAGATCTTGAAATTCAAACTCGATGAAAATCTCGGCCGTCGTTGTGCCCAATTATTTGTTGAGGCTGGTCATGACTGTTCGACCGTTTTGAGCCAGGGACTTTCCGGATCCAGTGACTCCGCCCTGATCATGTACTGCCGTGCTGAAGGCAGGGCACTTGTGACGTTGGACCTTGATTTTGCTAACCCCCTGTTGTTCAAACCCTCCGCGAACCGAGGAATCGCAGTACTGCGTCCGCGAAGCCCTGCATCCCCGGATGAACTGAGGTTTCTGTGCAGTACTGTGCTTGGCGGCTTGTCACGAGATAAGCTCGATGGCCATCTATGGATTATTGAGCTTGGCCGGCTCCGGATATATCAGGAGGATACCGTATGACAGCCCTCGAGGCTAGGTCCGGCCCAGGGATAAATGCAAAGTTCGCGCGATTGGGAAGCGAAGCCGGTCAAGCTAAGGTCAGAGGCATTCTTTATCGGGTTCCGTGGTTTTGTAAGAAGACAACATATCCACGGAACCAGGGGTTTGTCGCAAATCCTCGACATGCTGGCGGCATTCCTCCAGCAGCTTCTCTAATCGCTCTTCGCGGCGAAAGCTGGCCGCCCCCAGCCCCCACTCGCACCCGCACTCCGTCTTGACTGATGCGGCTCACCTTCACCACTCCTTGTTCCACCAACGATGCCATCACCTGCGTCAATAACTCATCCAACGCTTCTCCATGATCGGTGCGAAAATCCGACAGCAACCGATGATTAACGCTCACTCCTCCGCACAACCACAGAAACGGTTTACTTTCCTCGCAGCGCCGCGCCAACTCCCGCGCCGATCCCACCCCCCGCATGCAGGCATACAGCCACCAAGCCGATCAACAACCCAGGATCGGTGGCGTCCCGCCCCACCACGCCTTCTCGGGCCCGGATGGGCTCACAAAATTTGCTTCGATCCAGCCGCTCCACCACCGCGGCCACCATGCGCACCGGATGGTCGGCGGCCACTAGATCATCGGGGCACTGGGGCCGCATTTCCATCTGGTTTCTTTGCGGTTGGCGTAACGGGAGGCCGTACATCGCTGGGCAGGTTGCTTTGGGGGGTTGGCATGATTGCATCTTAAGCCAAAACACCTCTCCTGCGTATGTCTTTTTCTCAAAAGTTAGAATCTAGGCTTTTCGCAGACTGCGTTGCGAAAAAGTGGCATCCGGCAACTGAAACAGGCAGCTGCTGCAATAACCTAAGCTTTCCATGAATCAAAATCCGGCCAAACGCACAGCCTGTTGGGAATCGTTGCTGTCCAAAGTGCCGACCCGCGACCACACGATTTTCCAGTCGCGGTCCAGCAACAGCGTAATGGGAGTCGAGGTGAAATGTGTACTGTTTACAAATTGAAGCGAGACGCCCGCGAGTCTTTGTTCAGGTGTTGTTCCATCTGCCAGGGGAAAGTCTCCGGAGTACGGGCTGATAATAATCGAATCACAGCCCTTGCGTGTAAGTGTCCTCTCCAGATCGTTCCACGATTGGGAATACTTCGGGGAACAGTACCCGCAATTTATGCTGGCGTATCGCACCAGGTGGCAGGGTGCGCCGGTACCTGGAGGGCTGCCATCGGCAGTGATGCCCGGCGTACCGGATATCAACTGCCCAGGCGAATATGGCGTGAGTGCGGCAGCCGAACGCCGGAAGTAGAAATCAGCGCCCACTGTAGCGAAATTGATGATCAGAAGAAGAAAACACCAGAATTCCGCGTTCTTGAGGCGGCTCATTTCTCGATGGCCTCCTGTATTCTTGCGGCCAATTCTTCCGCAGATGAGGACCGACGCAGCGATTGCTTCACGCCCCAATATGCATTCATCAGCAACACCTCGTTTCGGTTGTCAAAGCGCGCAATGTCCGTGAGGGGAGCGTAGGAGCCGTAAGCCAGGATAGGGAAATCATGGGCCGCTTGCCCGGGCCGCAAGAAATCACCGCACTGCCCTCTGTCACACACTCCCACCAGTGCAATTGCGCGGCTGGGAACCGCCTTTCTCAGGCGGCCTAAATAGTCGAGATCAGACGACATCTGGCTTGAGTGAATGACGATCGGCACGATCCATTTGGTATTGTCTGTGACCAGCGTCAAAGGCCGGCCTGCCGCGTCGTACCCGGCAAAGGGGCTAAGCGACAAGGGCAGCCCTACCTCTGACGCTGTTTCAGCACGCATCTTTCGCATTATCTTAAAGTCCCTGACCGTGCGAGGAAGCAAAAACGCCTCCACGATCATGAGCCCCAGAACTGCGAAAAAGAGAGAGATGCGCATGGGAGAATTTCGTCTCTACTATTTGGGCTGCGCTCCACCTATGAAAAAGCAGTTGTTTTGAATGATCCTCCCGCTCAACGGACAAAAGCAGGCATCGACCGGGCGTACGTGGCAAACTGCTGTAACACTTACTCCGTTGCTGTCGATCGCCGTACAATGCGTGCAATGCGACCCAATTGCCGCATTGGCAGGAACTACCAGCAGCGCGGCACTCAAGAGCATGGCTCCAAGGCTTCCTAACAAGAGCATCTTTTTCTTCACGTGAAAATTCTCTCTTTCTGCCCGTTCAAGTGGGCCGTGATCGCGGATGATGTTTGCCTGCCATCCCCACACGGAGGAACTCTCAGGTGACTGTCGGTGGCAGGTTGATTGAAGTGATGTGGCTCTTTGCAACGGCCAAGAGCAGGTCCGGAACCGGAAACCTGTGGTGCAGAATGCCTCTCAGGGTTACCAGGTTAGGACTGCTGCGCAAAACAGAGGCGATCCTGCCGCATTGACAGGGGCTTACGAGCAATCCCAAGTTCTGAGCCCAGGATAACTCGCGGAGTAAAATAACCGAAATATCCGGGCCAGTCAAGGATTCCACGAAGCATTCGCGCGGCAAGCCGCAGCAAAAACCAAAACCTTAACACTGATAACGCTGATTTTAGAACTGATCAACGCCAAAAAATCAAAAACCTTTGCAACACAGCGCGCATCGCTGCAACCAAAAAGCAAAACCTTTGAAACACGGAGGAACCCTTCGCTACGCTCGAGGGCAGGCTCCGGAAGCGGAGGAAAACCAAAACCCTTATTCCGGCATTACCTTTCGTTTTGGCGAAGGGTGAAGAACCCTGAATTCAGCGCGGCGACCGACTTCACATGTAGAATGTCACTCTTTGATCGAGAGACACTATGAAACCAATTCGCTATTTCCTTGCCGTTGTTGTTTTCCTCACACTCATTCCGTCTGGTGCCTGGCCCCAATCGCTGCCGAATATGGCATTGACCCGGCTTAACTACACCGTTACGAAACGCACCGTGAATCCCCAGGGCGAGCTGAAGCAAAAAACCGATGCTGTCGACAAGGACCTTGCTGAAGCCACGCGTTTGGGAAAGAACGGGGAAGTTCGGCGTCTGCTGGCCAAGGGAATGACATTACTGGCCGGCAAAGAGTGGAACGATGCGCTCGATTTCAAGAACTCCCTGGTGCTGCGCTCTGATCGCTTGTTCGTTGATTCCTCCAAACCGTACGTGGTGCGATTGGAGCAAATCTACAGTTCGTCGATCCAACTCGATCACGCGCTCACCGCTCACGTCTCCCTTGGTAAACCTCGGGTTGCCACCAGCCTCGCCGAAATAGGCTCAGCTCCTCAGCCTGGAGATGTAGTCAAAGACTTGGGCAAGTTCGATGAGGTAAGCCGTGATCTTCGTGAATCCCCATTCGTTATGGAGTTGGATCTTACTGGAGTCGCGGATGGGAGCTATCAGATCCAGGCTGAAGTTCTGGATGGCGACCGGCTGCTCGGGTTAGCCACGCTGCGCGTCGCAGTATTCAAGGGCCTCGACGACACCTTGGCGCGCATTAAGGCCGAGGCGGCCAAAGCGCCTGAGTCCCTGCGACCCGACGCTCTTTATCCGCTCGATCGCATCCGCAATATAGATCTCGGGCGGGTGGAGTTGGGGCAATTTGACCTCGCTAAAGAGTTGAATGGCGCCAGTGAGGTCTTGGCTGCCGCCAAGTCAGGCAAGGACCCGTTTGCCGGACGTACGGGCGATATCAAGCGTCACTATCTATTCCAGGCGGCGGGCGAGATCATGCCCTACCACATCTATGTTCCAACCACCTACACTCCGAACCGCGCATTTCCGCTGATCGTGGCCCTGCACGGGTTGGGCGCCAACGAAGACTCGATGTTCGGCGTACTCTACAACGTTCCCAAGCTCGCGGAGCAGCACGGCTACATCGTGGTTGCCCCGCTTGGCTACCGCTCTGACGGAGGCTATGGCGCTTTTCAGGCTGCCGGTCAGACCAATCGCCGCACTCAGTTGAGCGAGCAGGAAGTCATGGAGGTTGTCCAAAGGATCAGGCAGCAGTACAAAATTGATGAGAACCGCATTTACCTTATGGGACACTCCATGGGTGGAATTGGTACTTGGGCCATCGGCGCCCGACATCCCGAACTTTGGGCAGCTTTGGGACCGATTTCTGGTACCGGCGATCCATCGACCATTGAAAAAATGCGCGCCATCCCAGAAGTTGTGGTGCATGGCGATGCAGATACCGTTGTCCCGGTAACAGGTTCGCGCGCCATGGTGGCCGAAATGAAGAAGTTGGGAGTCGATGTGCAATACATCGAGGTGCCTGGGGGCAATCACATCAATGTGGCAGCAATGAATATGGCGGCCATCTTCGATTTCTTCGATACTCACAAGAAAGGCGCCGCAGCAGCCGGCACACGTTAAAGTGGTAGAGGCCGTGCTCTGTTTCATAGGTCTTGGTTTATCAGCGTGAATCAGTTAGATCAGAGTAATCCGTGGTAAGAAGTTGGTTTTGTTTTTTATCGCAGGAAAAGGGCCTCTGCTTGCAAGCAGAGGCCCTTTTGTTGAAAACGTTGGAGCGGTCAGTTTGAGGAAGTCGCAGTCCCCTTGACCGGAGTTGGATTGCTAACCGGAGTGGGGCTGCTAACGGGAGTGGGGCTGGGAGAAGGAGAGATTGCACAGTGCGAGATAGTCCCGTCACTGAGGGTGGCACTGGAACTCGAAGTGCCCGAACTCACGGACTGGCAATTCATGAAGTTATTGAATTCATCCTGGTCAGCCTGAGAATTGGTAAAGCCGATTCCATGGCCGGCTAGGACGAAATATCCAAGGATGTCGTCTTTGTTCCAGAGCGGCGGATTGGCGTTCAGGAATAGAATCGGGACGACGGTGCTGGAGTCGTGTAAATAGACGACCCTGGGTGGAAGGCTCGTGAGGTTGAAGTTCTTGACCAGGAGAGGTGACGAGTTATACAGGGTGGCTCCTGGAAAACCGCCGCAAGCCGGAGCATCCACCTGGACGAAAATGTCAAAGAAGCTGGAAGCAGGGAGATCGTTCGCCAGAAGGCCGCCAGGTCCAGAATGAGACTCAACTTCTCCCGGACTGATGCGCGAAGGCGGAATCGTCTGGACATTGGCATTGTCGTACCAAACACCGGCGCGTACCGTGGTATTGGTCACGCGGCTAAGGTCGGTCATTTTGAGAGCGCGCACTTCGGTATGTATTTCGCGGGTGCCGGCGCCAGACCTGCAGTTGGCAACACCCTGGCAGGGAAATCCAGGCGGCGGGAACAATATGTTTTCGCCGATGATCGTGCCCGCAGTGCCTACTGCTACTCCGTTGAGGTCTGCCGGGCTGCCATCGTTAAGACCATTGCTGCGGCCGACTTTGGTAAACGGATCATAAAGAAGCGGGCTGGTCAATGTACTGGTGGCCGGATCGTAGGGCGGTGATGGACAGCCGTTGAAAAGAGGCGCGAATTGTGGGGTGATGCGGATCTTGAAACTTCCAAGAGACGACGTATTATCATCGTTTAACGGTGGAAACTGTTGTCCGTACCCTGGCAGCGCCATAAGAAGCATCAGCGCACCGACGAAGACTGCAAATAAACGCTTCATAGAAATACCCTCCTGAGCTTTCCGGGTTCGTTCGATGACCCGACGCGCTCAAATACAGGCGCGATGGTACGGGTTGCTGAATGTAAACTGCTTCTCCTGAATTGCTTTTTTTGAAGTGTTAATTAGCTTTGTAAATCTTAATTAATTAAATATTAATCAATGATGACCGCGATGAAAGAAGCACTTGGCACTCAGCAGTTGGCAATCAGCCGAAGAAAAATCAAAACCCTCTTTACTGCGGAGGCGCGAAGAAGACAAAAACCAACTTCTTACCACTGATGACGCTGATTCAACTGATTGACGCTGATAAACCAAAACCTTTGAAACACGGAGGAACAGAGGAAGCAGAGGGAACGCCGGGAATCCACGGCCAGCCGGGACAGGTCTGGTGATCGGGAGATAGGAACTGCCGTAGTCTATGCCCTGGGGGAAGTGCAGAAATGTGGGCGCAAACCAGGATTCAAGTCACTGGCGATGCCGAGAACACGGTGGAAAGCGAAAAGAGGGACCAGTTACCGACGTACCGTTGCGCTCCCAGGCAGTCGCTCATAGTCTGGTTAATGTAATAACCGACGCGTAAGGCTTAGTATTGAGCACATTTATAGATGTGATGTGCTCATTTTTCTTTGCAGTTCTTCTTGCCGCTTGATTCTGCTGCCATACATCGTGCCTTGATTTTCGATTTTGCCGATCTCCCGATCTCCCGATCTCTCGATTCTTTATTACTTCTGTAATCTTTGTCCTTCGCGGAAATTAGACTAACGTTTCGCTCAACGATTGCCCAATGAAGTCTAATCTAAGATATTGCGGTCTGCTGCTCGTGCTGATGCTTGGCTGGCTTCCGTCTGAAGCCAAGAGCATGGCTGTAGTGGTTGATAAAGCCAACGCTACATCCAATCTTACCGCTATAGATCTGATAAAAATCCTTCAGGCCAGCAACAGGAAATGGCCGGATGGAAAAAACGTGACAGTGGTGATGCGTGATCCGAACTCGCCGGAAATGCAGCAGTTCCTGCAACGTCTCTACAAGATGTCTCCGGATGAGGTCAAAACTTTTCTGGCATCCCACAAAGGCACTTTTGTCACTGCAGAATCTGACGAGATCCTGATCAAGCTGGTGGAGTCAACTCCGGGAGCCGTAGGGCTGGTGGACGTCTATTCCATTACCAGCCACATCAACGTGCTGAAAGTGGACGGCAAGCTGCCGCTGGAACAGGGTTACGCGCTTCATTAGGGCGAGAGGGAAGGAGTCTATGGCCCGCGTCCATTTCGCATCTTTAAATATTTTCAAGGTTGCTCTGGTCCTTGCTTGTCTTATTTTCTCGTTAGTGTGTGATTCTCAAACCGCCGCGCCGTCAAATCAGGTCACTCTTCCAATTACTACCAAGTCGGCTGAGGCTCGCCACCTGTTTGAAGGCGGTGTAGTCAAGCTGGAAACCATGCATGGCCAGGAAGCCATGCAGGATTTCCGTAAAGCTGTCCAGATAGACCCTGATTTTGCCCTGGCCAACATCATGATTTCGTTTACTACGGTGGATGCCAATGTCGATCCCGCCGAACAAATTGCGGCGCGCGACAAAGCCAAAGCGGCACGCGCCAAGGTAAGCCACGGCGAGCAACTGGTTGTGGACTGGGTGGCGAACTCTAATGAAGGGAAGATGGTCTCTGCGATTCAGGCCATGAATCAACTGCTGCTGGAGTATCCCAACGATAAGTTTCTGCTTTGGCTAGGGGGGATTTGGATTGAAAACCAGCAGCAAATTACCAGGGCCATACCTATCTTCGAAAAAGCCATACGGCTGGACCCGAATTTCGCTCCCCCGCTCAACGAAGTCGCCTACTGTTATGCGCGCACGCGGAACTTCGACAAGGCCTTTTCCGCCATGCAGCGCTATATCGTGCTGCTTCCTAATGAATCCAATCCGCAGGATTCCTACGCGGAGATTTTGAGAATGGCTGGCCGCTTCGACGATGCTCTCACCCATTACCGGGCCTCGTTGAAGATTGATCCAAATTTCGTTGTGTCGCAGTTGGGACTTGCCGACACCTACGCCTTGATGGGAGACCAACCGCGAGCGCGGTCTGAATATGCCATCGCCGTACAACATGCTTTTACCAAATCGGAGGCGGCGACCTGGAGTTTGAATTCTGCGATCACCTACATTCGCGAAAAAAATCATTCGGGAGCGGACGCCGCTTTTCTTGCAGTTGCCAAGATGGCCCACGAAAATGGTCTGGGTGTCTTGGAAGCTGAGGCCTATCGGATGATGTCAACGTATCAGATGAGCAGTGCCGCTGCGATGGATTTGCTCAAGAAAGCCGAGGCTGTGCTCCAGGAAGAGGACAAGATACCGGCAATGGCCCGCCAGGATGAGATGGCCTTGATCTGGCGTGAACGCACCGCTCGGGCGGCCCAGGACGGAAACAGCACCCTGGCTGCCAGCAACCTCAAACGGCTGCAACAGATGGCCGATTCCAGTCAGGACCAGCTTATACAGTTGGCCTATGACGGAGCAGCGGGTGCCGTCTTAGTTTCCCAGGGCAAGTATGAGGAGGCCCTGTCGCATCTCCAGGAAGATGACCGCAATCCGGTATCGATGAAGCTGATGGTTGTGGCTTATCAAAAAATGGGCGCGAAAGAGATAGCCGATCAGTTGGCAAAAACTTTGGCAAACTGGAACGAACCGACTCTGGAGCAGGCATTGGTTGTGCCGGAATTCCGGACCAAAGAGCCAACGACCGCATCTTCATTTACGCGAATGTAATTTATTAAGATCCTGTAGATACTTCCTTAATTCATCTGCTATTACTGTCGATAGAATAGTGTGCAGGATATGCTTTGATTGGAAGGGTATTTATGAAACTTAATCGTGTTTTTTATGTTTTCGCCTTCGTGCTGCTGTCCTTGGCCTCTTGCTTCGCTCATCATCTGGCAGTTGTCGTCGCCAAGGACAACAATGTTGGAGGACTCACCTCGGCGGAATTGGCCAAGATTCTCAAGATAGAATCCAAAAAGTGGCCGAGCGGCAAAGATATCGTCATTGTGCTGCACCGGAATAGCGCTCCGGAATCGCTCGTCATGCAGCGGCTAAGCAAGATGTCGGACAAAGAAGTTAAGGCACTCATCGCTGCCCACAAGGATTCCATTATCGTGGTTGATTCTGATGATGATTTGCTCGAACAAGTCCGCCTTACTCCAGGCGCAATCGGTCTGGTGAATGTCCATGCCGTTAAAGCGGGGGTCAATGTCTTGAAAGTGGATGGCAAGCTGCCCTTCGAGCGTGGATACCTGCCGGACTGAGAAGGATCTGGGAATCGGGAGGCAGGGTGGGCAATTCTGTGGAAGTCGATGGTGTCGCAGTGTGATTGTGACGGTTCCTGCTTTAATATCCGTTCTCTCGTTGATCGCCCGGCAGATCAGTTGATCCCCACAGCGCTCTCCCTTTTACAGGCAGAGGATATTTCCTGCGGACGCGTTCGTCATTGTAGGCAATTGCTGATTCCGCCAAACTCCAAAACATAAAGCGGTACGCGATTCATAAATCATTAAGAAACAATGAGACGCCGGTTGCAGCGTTGTTGCCATCTTTCCGTGGCTGTTGGTGAATCCATATTATTGGTGTGTTGAGAAAGGGTGTTTTCCGCGGGCAGTTTCGTGTACGATACCGAGTTTTCAGAAAAAAGTCTTAAAGAGGGTCTATGAGGATTGCAGTCCCACTGGAGAAGCAGCCGGGAGAGGCCCGGGTAGCTCTGGCGCCCGAGTCGGTGAAAAAACTGGCCGGCGCGGGTGTTGAAGTAGCTGTGGAGAGCGGAGCGGGCAACAAGGCCGGGTTCCGAGACAGCGACTATACGGCTGCGGGCGCGAAAATGATGGAACGGGCGGCCATGCTGGAGGGAGCGGAGATCCTGACCTGCGTGAATCGTCCGGAGACGGATGATTATGCCCGTCTGAAGCCGAATTCAGTTGTCATCGGCTTTTTGAAGCCTCTGGACGATCCCGGAGGTCTGGCCCCGGTTGTGCAAAGACAGCTTACCGCTTTTGCCCTGGAACTTGTCCCGCGCATTACTCGGGCGCAGTCGATGGATGCCCTCTCGTCGATGGCGACAGTAGCGGGCTACAAAGCCATCATCCTGGCTGCCGAACGTCTGCCCCGGCTCTTTCCTTTGCTCATGACCGCGGCTGGAACTATTCCTCCGGCCAAGGTGCTGGTGCTGGGAGCGGGTGTGGCCGGGCTCCAGGCCATCGCAACTGGCCGGCGGCTGGGTGCAGTAGTGGAAGCTTACGATGTGCGCGCCGCTGCTGGTGAGCAGGTAAAGTCTTTGGGAGCAAAGTTTCTGGAGGTAGATCTGGGCGGCATTCAAACCGAAGATACAGGCGGATACGCCAAAGAGCTGACTGAAGAAGCCTTGCAGCGTGGCCGCGACATGGTGGCGAAACACGCCGCCACGTCGGATGTAGTCATTACCACTGCACAGGTTCCGGGCAGACGCGCTCCGCTGATGCTTACCGAGCAGGCAGTCCAGAATATGAAGCCGGGTTCGGTGGTGGTTGATCTTGCCGCCAGCACCGGCGGCAACTGCGCCCTGACCAAACCGGGTGAGGAGATCGTATATAACGGTGTGACCATCCTGGGGCCGCTGAATGTCCCGGCTACGGTTCCATTCCATTCCAGCCAGCTTTATTCCAGAAACCTCACCAGCTTCCTCGCGCTGATTGTGGACAAGGGAGCTCTAAAGATCGATATGCAAGACGAAATTCTGAAAGGCGCTTGTGTGGCATTCCAAGGTGGAAGTGTTCATCCCAAGGTTGCGGCCGCGTTAGGGCAACCTGTGGCCTGAGTAGCAGTAAGGAGATCTTAAATGAATCCTGCAATATTAGTTGCTGTGGTTTTTGCTTTTCAGGGTACGGGGCATGAGGCTGGAAACATCCCTGTCCCGGTATTGATTGCCTCGCTGTATGTATTCGCGCTGGCGGCATTTCTCGGATACCAGGTGATTTCGCGTGTCCCGCCGCTGTTGCATACGCCGCTGATGTCGGCAACCAATGCAATTTCCGGCATCTCGCTCATTGGCTCGCTGGTGATTGCCGGCGGAGACCACGGCAGCGGGAGACACGCGCTGGTGACCTCACTGCTGGGCTGCGCTGCGGTGACTTCGGCCATGATCAACGTGACCGGCGGGTTTCTGATTACCGACCGCATGCTCAAAATGTTCCGCAAGAAAGAGGCAGTCAAGGCGGAGGAGAAAAAGTGAACTCCACTTACCTGATTGAAGCGATCTACCTGCTGGCGTCTGTTCTCTTCATCCTTGGATTGAAAGGCCTCAGTCATCCCGATTCAGCCCGCCGGGGAATGATCATGGCGGCGGCTGGCATGGCGGCAGCCCTGGTCGGCACTTTATTTAAGCCCGAGATTGTTCACTATCACTGGATCGTGATTGGTTTAGTGATTGGCTCGGCCATCGGCATTCCTATGGCCATGGTCCCTATGACTGCCATGCCCCAGCGGACCGCACTCTCCCACGCCTTTGGCGCGTTAGCGGCTTCACTGGTAGGCATTGCAGAGTTCACCATTTCTCCTGACATGGCGCCGTTCAGAAGAGGGGCCTTGGGGTTCGAGGTGATGCTGGGTTCGTTGACGACCACCGGCAGTCTGATTGCCGCAGCCAAGCTGCAGGAGCTGATGCGAGGCACGCCCATCCAGTTCAAAGGCCAGCATATTGTGAACCTGATGCTGGCCTTGACCATGGTGGGTTTCTACATCGGTTGGCTAACGCACCCAGATACCGCGATCTTCTTCTATGGCATGATTGGGTGCGCCTTTGCCTTTGGCATCATGCTGGTTATACCCATCGGCGCGGCAGACATGCCTGTGGTCATGTCGCTGCTCAATTCTTATGCCGGCTTGTCCTCGGCGGCTACGGGTTTCGTTCTCTCCAACAACGTTCTTATTATTGCCGGTACGCTGGACGGCTTTTCCGGATTCATCCTCTCAATCCTGATGTGCCGGGCCATGAACCGCTCCATGACCAATGTGCTTTTTGGCGGGTTTGGAGCTGTAACGGGCACCGATACCGGAGCGGCGGCTGGAACCATGCGCGAGGTTGGCCTGGATGATGTTGCCGTGCAACTCGCCTATGCCAACCAGGTGGTCTTTGTTCCAGGTTACGGCATGGCCACCGCCCAGGCCCAACATGCTGTGCGCGAACTGGGTAATCTTCTGGAGGAGCGTGGAGTTTCGGTAAAATACGCGATTCATCCTGTGGCTGGACGCATGCCAGGACACATGAATGTCCTGCTCGCCGAAGCCAACGTTCCCTATTCCTCGCTTTATGAAATGGAGCAGATCAATCCTGAGCTTCCAGCCACGGACGTTGCAATGGTGATTGGCGCAAATGACGTGGTCAATCCCGATGCTCGCGATAACCCCAACAGTCCTATTGCAGGGATGCCAATCATCGAAGTGGACCGGGCACGCTCAGTGATCGTTTTGAAACGGGGCAAAGGGAAGGGATTTTCCGGCCTGGAGAATCCGCTCTTCTTTAAGTCTGTTACCGGAATGCTCTACGGGGATGCAAAGAGCAGTTTGACGTCTTTGGTCCAGGCGGTGCAGAAGGTGTAGTGGAAAGGAAAAGTCTTTCCTATTTGAAATTTCACCGCGAAGGACGCAATGGGCGCAAAGGAACATCTTACCGCTGATGACGCTGATTTCACTGATAAGCGCTGATCAAAGTAAGTGCAAAGTCTTGGCGCAGAATCGTTTAAGTTGTTGATGGCATTTTAAGCTTTGTAAAACTGGTTTTCTCAAACAACTCAAGAGTAAGAATCTAATGTCACTTACTTTGCGTTCATTGTCACGACTCTCATCAAAAAAAGGAATTGTTCCACTACTCTCGAGGTTACACGAGAACCAAATCAGGAAAGAGCTTGTCTTCGAAAACAGTCTTGAATTCTTACCAACAAGCCCAACAAGCCTTTGCCCGGTTCATGCTGTGCAGATATACTGTATGAACTTGGAGTTCCCCTATGTGTGTTTCCTCTCGCCTTCTCGTGCTTCTCTGTGCAAGTGTGTTTCTGGGTCCCCGATTCGGTATGGGGCAAACTGGCCCTGCGCCTTCTGAGAATCGTACCGTTACGGTCGATGCCGGGGTGCCGCTGCACGTCGTCCTGGATAAGCGCGTATCTTACACAAAAACAGGGAGGGAATTGCATGGGCACATTTCGCAACCTGTTTATGTTTTTGACCAAATTGTGGTTCCTGCGGGCACAGGGGTCGTTGGAAAAATTGCGGAGGTCCATTCCGTTTCAAAGATGAAGCGTTTTGACGCGCTGATCAGCGGAGATTTTACTCCGCTGCGTGATGCACAGGTTGAGTTTGACGCCTTGGTCCTTAACGGCGGGAAACAGATCCCCATCCAAAGCGCAGGCGCCATGCGCGATTCAGCAGTGGTGCAAATGGGCGGCAGTGCCGCGCAAAGGAGTCTTTGGCAAAGAGCAAAGGACAGCGTCCGAAATACCATCACTACTCAGAAACGCAGTTTTGAGGACATGGTTCGCAAGCCAAACAAAATGGAGCGACTGAAGAACGGCGTTCTGGCAAGGTTGCCGATTCACCCGCAGGTATTTGAGGCAGGCACACAGTTTGTGGCCGAACTGGAAGCACCAATCCAGGTGCAACTGCCGCCTGGGCCGCCAAGTCCACCCACGAACTTGGATGAGGTGGGAATGCGTCCGCCTGTGGATAGCATCCTTCATGCGCGCCTGAACTCGGCGCTAAGCTCCGCTACTAACAAATGGGGAGACCCGGTGGAGGCTATCCTTACCGAGCCTGTCTTTTCTGCAGAGCATCACCTGATTCTGCCTGAAGGGACGCTTCTGCTCGGCGCGGTTCTCCAGGCCAAAGCTGCCCAGCGGTTTGGCCAGAGTGGTGAGCTACGTTTCTCATTCAAAGAAATCCAACTGCCCTCAGGTGTTCGAAGTAAGATGCGGGGCGAGTTGGCCGCGGCTGACGGCGACAAAGCCGCAAACATCAAGATCGATGAAGAAGGAGGCGCACACGCCTCCAGTCCGAAAGCGAAATACCTTGTTCCGTTGGCCATCGTGTTGCTTGCACAGACCACTGGGGAGTCAGACCGCGATGGCATCAACGGCGGTGGCGGCGGTTCTGTGAACAATGGTATTGCCGGCGGAGGTTTTGGCCTCATGGGAAGATTATTGGCCCTTTCTTCCGGCTCCAGGTTCATCGCCTACGGAATCGGTTACTACGGCGCAGCCCGGTCTATCTATTCGCGCTTCATCGCTCATGGCCGTGACGTGGTATTTCCGCGCGGCACACAAATTGAAATCAAAGTTGGAACCCGATAAGAGAACTCTGAAAATATGACGTTGCTGCGGTATTGTGTCGGAATGCAGCGCGTCTGCGTCCGCTGCTGCAAGGCAAGGTTCGTCTCACTGTGGTACCGCGCGGCAAGCCGCAACCAAAAGAAAAACCAACTTCTTACCGCTGATTTACGCGGATTTGCGCTGATAAACCCAAAACCTCTTGACACACAACGCAGCAGAACCGTAACCAAAAGTATGCCGCTGATTAGTGCAGATGTACTCAGACAGAGGAGAATTTGGGGGTAAATTTTTCTCCGCTCCTGGGGAGGAATACTTTTACAATGGAGGGGCAAATCCTAACGTCATCCGCGATGACTCAAACTTTCGTGGCCTTTATTTCAACTAGCTCCATCTCCGTTCAAAAGCATGATAAAAACCAGAGCTGCCAGCAGATTAGAAATTTCCAACGGAAAATTACTAGAGCGTGTTTCATAAATACCCTGTTCGTGGGACAACAGCCGGGGAACCCAGGGCCGAAGTACTGATTTTTGCTGGTCTTTTGTTCTCCGCCACCAACATCAGTGCCCCTCAAAGCCTATTTATGAAACACGCTCTAATTCATTACTACCCTACTGAATATCCCCACCCCCTGCAGATACGCCAAGGATACGGTAAGGATATTTTGAGTCAGAAAGAGCTTTGCAATCGCTAATAAAGTACTGGAGCGACGGAATAGAAGAATGCCGGAATCAGGGGCCGGAACTGATCAAAGCCTTACGGAAAATTTGCGCGAAAAAGCACGTTTGGCGGAAAGTGAGTGAAGCTGCGGTGACCCGGGCCCAGTACGATCATCCCGTGAATGTACAGGCCCTATTGTAAAAGCAGGTCTTTGGTAATCAATCCTTGCCGCCAAGCACAACGAGCACCCCGTTGGGGTGCTCGTCGGCTGCAATCAGGGACTTAGTTGGATCTAGAGGGTCTAGTTGTCCCCGTCATGTTCATGGTCATGGTCACCGTCGTGGTGGTCATCGTCATGATGGTCTTTATCGTTGTCGTGATGATCGCGGTCTTGCTTGTCGCAATCGTTATCACGATCATGATGGTGGTGGCGATGGTGTTCACCGTCGCGATCCTGGTCGCCATCGTGATCTTTGCGGTCATCGTCGTCATCCGTGCAACCGTTATTGACTGGAGCCGATGCCGGCGGTTGCACAACCACCGAGAGCGGGTTTTGGCCAACCTGTATCGTAGGCAAAACTGTGTTGGTTGCCGTAGCGATTACAACAAGTTTATTGGCAAGGTTCTCGGTAACATAAACCTGCGTGCCGTCCAGAGTTATCGCCACGCCCGTGGGGCCGCTGTTGAAATCAGGCATTGGGATGGTGGTTGACACAGTGTTAGTGGCAGTGGCGATTACCGAGACACTGTTTGATGATAAGGCGCCGTTGGTGACATACACATGGGCGCCATCGGGAGTTACGGCCGCCTGGTTGGGAAAGTTACCGACTGGAACAGTGGCTGATACGGTGTTGGTGGCCGTGGCAATGACTGAAACATTGTTGGAACTGCCGTTGACAATATAAACATGCTGACCGTCGGGAGTGATGGCCACTCCTTGTGGACCCAACCCCGGAGGAACCAGCAGAACTGTTGCTGTTACCGTGTTGGTCGCCGCGGTGATGACTGAAACATTGCTGGTACCGGTGTTGGCGACGTAGACATGGGCATTATCAGGGGTTACAGCCAGAGCAGAGGGGAAACTGTTAGGGGCGAGGAGCACCGTGGTTACGACTGTGTCGTTGGCCGTATTGATAACGGTGACGGTGTTGTCGCCGGGATCGGCAACATAGACCCGCGTGCCGTCGGGGCTGGTGGCAACGCCAAACGGCGCTGAATTTGCGCTCAGGCCTGCGTTAATGGTGGCACTGATCGTGTTGGTGGCGGTGGTGATGACGGAGACGGTACCGTTGCCGGCATTCGCTACATATACCTTGGTACCATCGGGCGTCATAGCAGCGCCATCCGGCGTGTTCAACCTGCTGTCAATAATGGTCGTGACTACAGTGTTGTTGGTCGTATTGATTACTGTAACAGTATTGTCGGTTTCGTTGACTACGTACGCATTGCTGTTGGTTGCGGCATGAGCGCTGCTCGGCGCCCAAATAGCCACCACAAACATCAAAACCCCAGCCAGTGCGCCGGTAACCGGCCGCTTTATCCACAGAGACCACTGAGAAGATTGTTGCTTCATTTTTGTTCCTTTCTTCGTGCCAGTGGTTCTCCCATGGCACGTGAGGGCCTGATCTGTTAAAAACAGTGTTCTTGAATTTATGACAACTGGATTCGGTGAGGTTTGTTCGGTTGATACTCAGGCCAATAACTGAACATGTGTACGAGGGCAATACACTACCTGGGCCTTTCAACAGCAACAAACTTTACTTCGGAATCCCTGGGGGAAACGAACAATCTAGTTACTAAGGTGGTGAGACGAAAGATAGCAGATTTTGCTGGCTGAAACAAAGAAAAAAAGAGTTTTCTAATTGTTGGCGGGTACAAAGGTAATGATGCTTCTCGATCCAGCGGCAAGTCTTTCGCATAAATCATCTATAAAACTTTTAGTTTCAATTGTTTATATCGAAAACAGGTGGGGATGAGTCGATCCAGGAATTTGACAGGCTTTTCGATAATGGACCAGATTAAAATATGAGTCGCAAGAAACTTGAGGGAGAAAACACAAAATGCCACTCTTCGCGATTCAGGACTTGGTTTCCAAATTACGATGTTGTAAAGAAGATGATTTTTCGCACATCGAGCATGTTCGTGAACTGCTACGCACCTCACCCGTTGACCCGCAATCACTGGAATCTTACCTGATCTGGGACCGCCAGCATTACACCCGAAACCTTATCGACAAGACCCCGCTCTACGAATTACTGGCTATCTGTTGGGAGACAGGCCAGGGCAGTTCAATTCATAACCATAAAGAACAAAACTGCTGGATGGCAGTGCCGATTGGCAAGCTCCTGGTGCAGAACTACAGGGTGGTCCAGCAGAATTTGGAGAGCGGTACCTGTGACATTGAACCGAGTGATGTCATCGAGATGAACCCAACATCTCCTGCTGCTGTCGACCCCGGTCACCCTGTGCACAAAGTCTATAACCCACAGGAATTTGGTGAACGGGCAGTGAGTCTGCACGTCTACTCCAGACCTTACGATAGCTGTGTTGTTTATTCCCAGGAGCAGCACAAGTGCGGTGAGATTCAGCTCAGTTACACCTCGGAATTTGGAGTGGTGAATAGTCGCTGGTCTCCGCAAGTCCCCAGCCAATAAACTTGAGTCCGGTTGTGACAGCGGAGGCTGCGTGAGTATATATGCAGTCTCGTCAATACGCGGCCAGGTGCTCAGAAAATTCTATTTTTGGAACATGGAAAAAATTAACTTTTGACATTGATTCCCGGGTCTTATCGCGATATGTTGATTCGCGCAGGTGCATCCCCTTCCATGCGAGTGGGCCAGATTGGTCTACTGGCAATGCACACAAGGCCGCTTGATCGTATCCCGTTTCTAGAGCAATACATTCTAAGAGCAGGGTCGTCAATGGCTTTCACCACTCCGTTCTCCTGGGCTCCAGCAGTTTGCCGATTCATTTTTTGGGATACACGGTTCCAATCTCTATTTTTTTTTGGAGGGTAGTTGATGAGTAAACTTAGATGGTTTTTGCCGATTTTACTTGTATTTGCGGGGATGATGAGCGCGGCCGACCGTCATTCTCAAGCCAGCGCCGATACCAGACAGAAATTCATGCAATGTCCTGCGAACGGTAACTTTGGCTTTTGCGCAGAGCTTTCACGCCCAGCCCAGGAAATTGTCGGACATTACTCCGGTCACGACGAACCGGCGATCACCTTTTATTCCCATAAACCTGGGGCAGGGAACAATGTCGTCTACAAACTGAACATACCTACTGATCCGGCTGTACCGCCCCAGCAGGATGGTACCGGCGGCACCTTCAATTTCCAACTGCACCCGGCCTTTTGGTTCAGCATGGTGTTATGTGATACGCAATCCTCTCCCAATTTTACTCATCTCTGTAGTCCCAACACTGACGCCAACATCTTCGACAATCCCGATCCTAATGCGCCTGATTTCATCGGACATCATCCGGGATCGGCGTTTTTGGAACTCCAGTTCTACCCTCCCGGCGGCATCAATACATGTGCCGATCCGCAGCTTTGGTGTGTAGCCATGGTCATCTTCAGCTTTAATTCTCAGGACTTGACGGGCAGGGTTAACAACGCCGATTGCCGGAACAACGTGAACGTGGGATTGGAGCCTGACAACTTTGCCTTCCTGACCACAGATGGAATCGCCCAGACCCCGGCTGACCCGTTGAACCTGGACTTCAATACAAAATTTGGCGTTTTCCCAGGGCACACTTTCCAGATGCAGCCCGGCGACCATGTGATTGTCGATATTCACGATACCCCGGATGGTCTTCGCGCGGAAGTCAAGGACCTTACCTCACACACCAGCGGATTCATGACCGCCAGCCTCGCCAATGGTTTTGCCCAGGTGAACTTTGATCCTGATCCAGATCCAACACACCCCACCAAAACCTGTTCTTCAACTCCTTACGCATTTCATCCGCAGTTTGCCACCGCCAGCGAGCACACGCGGGCAGTCTGGACCGCACATACCGTCAACATCGCGTTTTCAGACGAGATTGGGCACTATGAGCTTTGCAACGCTGTTGACCAGGAAGGCGGTAACTGCATACAAGCGGGAGTGCAAGATCCCGGAGGAATCGATTTTGACGATCAGATTGGCGGTTGTTTCAGCGGCGCCTTTCTGGGCCTTTTTGGATTGCAGCCGATTGGCGCCTGCATCAATGGAGACTTCGATTTCGATGGAACTTCATACCAGTTCTTATGGCCAGGTACGGGCGATGCCGCCACCGATGCCCGGCTCAAACCCAGCCCCATACGCTTTAGCAGTCCGCGTTTTCGCAAGACTGGGGATGACGACGATGATCATTCCCTACACAATTTCAGCCGAGTGGCGTTTGAAACGGACATCGTAGGAGTCGAATTCCTGAGCAACCCCACTTGCAACTTGATTACCGGCGCAGGCTGCACCAGTCCGCCCAGCGGAGCACAGTTCTATCCGATTTACTCGACTGCCCGGACTGGCGATGATGGATGCATGTGGCAGCTCGGCGGACCGCACATTCCAGACACTATCGAGAACTTTGGCGGCACCTCCGCTGCTGAATACGGGGACTTTCTTCGGGTGTTCTTTGTTACACCTATCAACGCCAACCATCCAAAAGGCGGGTCAATTGCCGTCATTAGCGATAACCGCAGGATTTTGGATGAAAACCCCTGCCGCAGTCACGATGACGACGACCATGGCGATGACGAATAAACCGTAAATCTTTGCTCTAAGGGCCTGGACAGTTTTGTTCAGGCTTTTTTTATGAGATTAATGAGAGAAATGCGGTTAAAGACAAAAGACTGGAGCGGGAGACGGGGATCGAACCCGCGACATCAAGCTTGGGAAGCTTGCGTTCTACCACTGAACTACTCCCGCCCGGCATCAACGATTATATAGGAACATAAATGTGTGGGCTCTTCTGCTGCGGAAAACTTCGAAGCTGACGAGACGAGACAAGGTGACCCCAATTGCCACGGGTGAAAGCCCCCGATTTCAGACGGAGGAACATAAGATTAAGAAATATTAGATTTCAGCCCCGAGTGGTTCTGTTTGGAATACGCCCAAAACCGGCATAATTCCGCTGGTTTCAAGGTGCCTGAGGAGTAATTCAGTACCTCGGTAACCTCCAATTCTTCTAATTCAGTGTCCAAAAGCCCGATCTTTCGGTAAAAAATAAGTGTTTCAGGGCGACCTTCACTTGCGTCTAGGGTGGATTCTTCTAACGTTTAGTTTGGAATAACCGATATTATTGGAGGCGTGCAAATCCGGATTTTTTAAGAAGCCGCCGCCTGAGCAGAGATGTCAAGGGAGACAACGCTTGAAAACAGAACAATATTGCGCACCGACGGCAAACCAACAGACGACCAAACTTCCAATGGACCATCCGGAGACAATCTTTGAGGAACTGAAGAGCGACAGTTTCGATCCTCTCGCTCTTTGGGAGCGGGTCAATGGCGATATGGACCTGCTGCGCGACTTGGTCGGTCTGTTTGCCCAGGAGTACCCGGGCTTGTTGTCCAATATAGAGGCAGCGATCCAGCAAGGCTCCTTCACTGACCTCCAAAGATTCAGCCACAAGTTGAAAGGATCAGCTCTGCAATTCTCCGGCAGGCAAGCTGTGGCTGTCGCCGGTGCGCTGGAAAAAATGGGAGCGACAAATTCCCTTGAAAGCGCTGATCAGCTTTTCTTGAAATTGAAGCACGAGGTCCTTTATTTGATGAAGGTGCTCAATGCAATGATTGGCTTGGAACGACCATTAGTGTGACATAGCGGAACACGAACAGAGAACCTGGGTTTTCGCATGAAAGAGATGGCAAGTCTCGTGATTGACAATCAGCAAACAAAATTGCTGAATGTTTTGCTGGTTGAAGACAACATCATTGACGCCCGGCTGATCTCCGGGCTGTTGAAAGGTCCGGCTGAAGCACTCAAGTGCAGGCACGTTACCCGCCTCGCTGAGGCCCTGCAACTGCTCCGCGCTATTCAGTTCGACGTTATCCTGCTCGACTTGAACCTGGAAGACAGCGCTGGTTACGAAACCTTCTCGAGAATTCTCCCGAATGCGGCAAAAGCCGCCATTCTGGTACTCAGCGGCTCCGATGATGAAGAATTGGCCATCCGGACGGTGCGCGAAGGCGCACAGGACTACCTGGTCAAAGGTTCGTTTGACGGCAGACTTTTGCTGCGAGCCATCCGCTATGCTTTTGAACGAAAGCAGTCGGAAGAAGCGCTACGCCAGAGTGAAGCTACCGTTCGCGCTATCTTTGAAAATTCGCTCGATGGAATCGTGATCACTGAGGACCGGGGAGTATGTATGGAGGCAAATTCCGCGGCGGCCTCCATGGTTGGGCTAGCGCGCGAGGAATTCATTGGCGCCAGCCTCTTCAAGTTTGCAGTGGAAGGGTTGGATGCTGAATGGCGCAGTTTTCGTGAGGCCGGCAGCGGCCGCGCACGTTTCTGGATCCGCCGCCAGCAAGACGGTGCAAAGCGCCTGGTAGATTGCTGCTTCAACGCCAACATCATGCCCGGACGCCACTTGTGCGTGCTTCGCGACATTACCGAACAGCAAAGCCTGGAAGAACAACTACGGCAATCGCAAAAAATGGAAGCGGTTGGCCGGCTGGCCGGAGGCGTTGCTCATGACTTCAACAATATTCTGGGGATCATCGGCGGCTATGCTGAGCTGCTCGAACTCAATTCCACCAATGAAGGGCAAAGATTAAAAGCGGAGAAGATTTTGGAGGCAACCCAGAAAGCCGCCTCCCTAACCAAGCAACTCCTGGCTTTTGGCCGGAGACAAGTGATGTCTCCCAAGCTACTGGATCTTTCCCTGGTAGTGGCTGAGGTCAGTAGCATGGTGTACTGCCTTGCAGGACCAGAGAGCCAGGTTGTCATCCATTCCCAACAAGAGCTGGGCCTGGTGAATGCCGATCAGGGTCAACTTGAGCAGGTGATTTTGAACCTCGCCGCCAATGCGCGTGATGCCATGCCCAATGGCGGCACGCTAACCATTAATATGGCGAACCATGTTAGCCGCGCTAACGCCTCCGAGGTGCCGCCGGGCGAGTACGTGCTGCTTTCGGTAGCTGATACAGGAACGGGCATGGACCCAGAAATTACATCCCGCATCTTCGAGCCCTTCTTCAGCACCAAAAAGGGCGGCAACGGGTTGGGACTCTCTACCGCCTATGGCATTGTGAAGCAAAGCGGCGGCCACATCGCCGTTCACTCCGAGATGGGAGTGGGTTCAACTTTTAATATTTATCTGCCGCTTATTACTCATCCGAAGCACCGGCCGCCGCGGCCGGAAAAAGTCAAGCGAGTTGATTTTGAAGGGCACGAAACCATTCTCCTGGTGGATGACGAAGACGATCTCAGAAATGCGGCCGGTGAATATCTGGAAAACTGTGGCTATCACGTGCTCAAGGCCTGCAATGGAAAAGAGGCCATTGAGATCGCCGACAATTTCAAAGGCCGAATTGCTTTAGTCATCTCTGATATTGTCATGCCCAAAGTGAATGGGCGCGGGGTAGTCGACCACATGAGAAAGACCCGGCCGGAATCCAGCATCCTGGTAATCTCCGGTTATGCCGACGATGCTGTTATTCGTCACGGCATATTTCTGGAGACAACCTGTTTTCTTCAGAAGCCGTTTACCTTCCAGATTCTCGGGGCCAAGATCAGATCTCTCCTCGACAACCATTCCTGATGAGTAGATCCGGCCTACATCTCCAATTTGAATCGTGTTGCGGCGAGCTTATAAAGTCGTCGCCAAACAAGGCGATTGACAATCACTACTATGCCGGCCATACATATAGTTGCAGCCAAGAGCAGGCGAGAATTCCCATCGTCTGTCGCCTGGCTAATCAGGGCGCCCAGTCCCGTTGTTGAAAAAATTTTTCCTTGGAGATGAAAATACTCCGCCACAATGCTGGCATTCCATGCGCCGCCGGATGCGGTTACCAGACCCGTAATCAGATAAGGAAATATCGCAGGCAGGATAAGTTTTCGCCAACGCTCCCATCGGCTGAGGCGGAACAAATGGCAAACTTCTTTCAGATCGGTGGGGATTGCGCTGGCGCCGGCGATAACGTTGAACAAGATATACCACTGAGTTCCCAGCAGAAGCAGCACGATCGAGCCTATGCCAAGTCCGCCGCCCACGCTAACAAGAGCCAATAAGACGATCGGGAATAGCGCCGTCGCCGGTACAGAGGCTGCGATTTGAGCGATGGGTTGGGCCATGCGGGCGAGTTTAGGGCGAGTGCCGATGGCCACGCCTACCGGGACTGTCCACAAAGCGCCCAGAACAAGACAGAGGCTGACGCGCAGAAAGGTTGCTCCTGCTCCAATCGCCATAGTACTCAGATCGTTGCGTTTTAACCCTGCCAGCAAAGCCCCACTGTGAAACACGGCATAGACAATGCCCAAGCTGGCTGCAAGCAACAAAAGCGCCAGGAACAATTTGCGGGTGGTCGTTTTGCCTGGGCGCGCTTCTGCGGAGGGCACTTTTTTCGCAAAACGCAACAGCAGCGCTTCTTGAACCGGCTTGGCGGATTTTTTCGACAGGAAGTCCAATGCTCTTGAGCGATGAAGAAAATTCAAGACCGGCGACCGAGGAACATCAACCGCCTCAACGTTCTCGAACTTGAATTTCTGCGCCCATGCAATCACCGGACGCCAAACAAGCTGGTCGGTCAGCACTATGATTGCCACCATAGTTGTGAGGCCCCACAGGATGGCCTGCATGTTGCCCGCGCTGGCGGCAGTCTGCAGGTAAGAGCCGAGGCCGGGCAGGCGAAAATCGCGCTTCCCCAGCACAAACATCTCGCAAGCCATCAGGAAAAACCATCCGCCGGCCACCGACATCATCGAATTCCATATCAGGCCGATGGTTGAATACGGCAATTCCATCTGAATAAATGATTGCCACCAGCTAAAGCGATAGAGCTTGGCTGCTTCCCGCATCTCGAACGGGAGGCTCTTCAAAGAAGAATAGAAACTGAAGGCCATGTTCCAGACTTGCCCGGTAAAAATTAGCAGGATGGCGCCTAGTTCCAGCCCAAGCTGCCGTTGCGGAAACAGGGAGACCATGGCCAGCATCACGCCTGGCAAAAAGCTCAGGACCGGGATCGATTGAAGAACATCCAGCAGAGGCACCATGAAGCGCTCTGCCCGCCTGTTGTAAGCCGCGATATAACCATATACCAGCGAAAACGCAAGGCTGAGCAAGTAGGCGATAGAAATTCGCAGCACCGAATAGAAAGCATAAAGAGGCAGGGCGCGCGGACTGAGATTGATTTCGACTTCAGCATTGATGGGCCGGGACCAAATCCCAGCCAGCGTCACCACACTGTAGAGCAGCGCCAGACCTGCGGCAAAGACAGGTATGTCATAGAAGAATGAGCGGCTCGGCCAGGGGAAGACTGCCCAGGGAATCACCGCTGCTCGCGGCGCTTTTTGTAGCTTTTCACTCACAGTGGTTTACTTTGGGCCTCTTCCTCCGTGGCAGCAACAGTCTCGGGTACAGCAACCAGCCTCTCCCGCTCGGAGTCGTAATCGAACAGCTCACAGTATCGCCCCCAATGCAGCGTGGTTTCCAATTGGCGCTCCACTTCATTGTCAGGATAATGCTCGTCCAGAATGTCTCTGAAGAGCTCAATGGGTATGCTGTGGTCTGATTTTGCAGCGAGCGTATTGCTGATTTGCTGAAACAAACGAATATTCTTGAGGGCAGCTTCGCGAAACAGAGTTTTGCGCGTCGAAATGTCAGCATCGGCAAAAGCCCGCCCTTCGGGTGTGACCTTCGCGTCTCCTTCCTCCAGCTTTGCGAACCCGAGCAGTGCTGACGCTTCCACAATTGGCAGTAGATCTTCCACATCCATCAGAAGCCGCTCTGAGAGGTGATAAAGGTCTTCTGTTCCGCCACCATCAACAAGCACTTCCAATAAGCCGGCAATGCCACCGGGACGGGAATGAGGAACTGGTTGATAGCTCTCTCGTGCTTTCAGCGTTGGGGGCGCCAGGTCAGCATCCGGCTTAGTCATTACCTTGTAGATAAAATCGACGTATATCAGAAACTGGGGCGATTTGCGGTCGCGCGGTTGAGGCAACGGGACATGAAAGTCCGCGCGGATTCGCGCAGGATTGCGTCCAAGCACAATCACGCGATCGGCCAGCAATACTGCTTCTTCGATGTTATGAGTCACAATGAAAATGGTCTTGGTGCCTGTTTTCTTGGCCAGCCAAAGTTCCAGCAACTCGCCACGGAGGTTCTCTGCCGTCAGCACGTCGAGAGCCGAAAAAGGTTCATCCATGAACAGGACCTCAGGTTCGATTACCAGGGCGCGCGCAAATCCCACGCGTTGCCTCATCCCACCCGAGAGCTCTTTCGGATATGCAGTCTGAAAGCCCTTTAAGCCCACTGTATCGATGACGTGTAAAGCGCGGCGATGTCGTTCCGGCGCGGTTACTCCCTGAGCCAGGAGCGGAGCCTCCACGTTTTCCAGGACGGTGAGCCAAGGAAACAAGGCGAAGCTTTGAAACACCATGGCAACGTTTGGCGTGGTCTCTTTGAGGGGTTTACCGTGCCAATAAATCTGGCCCGAAGAGGGCTCCGCCAGGCCGGAAAGCATTCTTAAAAGTGTCGACTTTCCACATCCCGACGCGCCGAGTAACGCGACAATCGTTCCGGGATAAACCGATAAATCGAGAGGCGCAACCACCTGAACGCGTTCGCCATCCTGTTGCATAAAGAACTTTTCAACGGCTTGCGCGTGTATGATCGGCTCTCCGGTTTCCATCTCTTCGGCGATGCAGGGCGGAGTGCGAGTGGGCAAGGGTGGCTGCGGAGGCTGAATTGCCACGGGTGCTTTGGGTTCTTGCAAGATTGAGTTATTGAGTTCGCCGATCTCCACTGTTAAACGCTGCCAGGCCTCTTCAGGAAGCTCATCAAAGAGCCGCATGCGGTCGTGATGGTCCATTTGGTCCAGAATCAGGCGCATCTCATCCGCAGCCCTGGTATGCAGCAAGACATACTGGTGGTAGTAAGGAAAGTGACTCAAAATCTGAGCCGCTATGTCTGTGGGTAAATGCCGAAAAAGCTCCTGTTGCTGTCCGTCAGCGAAGCTCGACAACAATTCCGCCACAGCGGACGGACTCATCTCCCTGAGCAACGAGATGGCCTCCGGCCAGCGCTCATGGGCCAGCAGGTTACGAATTTGCAGGTTCTGTGGAGAGGGCATTCAGTTTCGGTAAAAGCTACTAGCTGCTAGTGATCTTTAGCTAAAATTTTGTTTTCCTCACGCCGGGTTTGAGCCCTATGTTTCTCAATTCAGAGTCTGTCAATTGGGGAGGGCCATAGGCATCTCCCATCAAGAAGCAGAATTTAGATGGTACAGACGATTTATAAAATCGTCTGTAAAAAAAACAAACTTTTGTTTGCGTCTGCAGAGCTTGGTCGGGAACCAGCGGTTAGGTTAAAGCGGTTCTCTTGTACCTGAAGTGCAGCGGAGCCGTTCCTTCGCTGGCGCTCAGGATGACATCGATCCACTCTCTGCATACGGTTAGTTGAGCCCTGTTTCTGACAGTTGACGATCTGAAAGATCGTCCCTTGCTCAGGGCCGGCTCTGCCGGGACTTGGTTTATCGGCGCCATAGCATTTTCGACAAAACATAGCGCGGCAAATCGTTAACCAATCCGCGTAGATCCGCGGTAAGGTTTTTGGTTGCGGCTTGCCGCGCTGTGTCACATTTTCCGGTTCGAGTTATTTTGCAATCGGCAATCCGAAGGAAAAGACGGAGCCGTGGCCGAGTTGGCTGGTGACCTCAATCCGGCCTCCGTGGGCATCCACGATGGCCTTGACGATTGCCAGTCCCATGCCGGTGCCTTGCACACGGTAGCGCTGGCTTTGTCCTCGGTAAAATTTGTCGAAAATCATGGAGCGTTCCAGATCATCAATTCCTGAGCCTCGGTCCGCGACGCTGGTGATGAGGCGTTCATTCTTAGACTCGCTGCTAATGAAGATAGGCGCATCTACCGGCGAGTACTTGGCGGCGTTTTCTATTAGATGTTGGAGTACCTTCTTGATCCAGGCCAAATCCATGACGGCCGCCGGCAGGTCATCCGCGAGCCGGACTTGAACGGGATGGTTCCCAATTACATTTCTTGAGTCCTCAAGGGCGGCATCAATTGCTTCCCGAACCTGATGCGGCGCCAATTCCAAGCGCAGTTCATGGGCGTCAAGCTGGGCCATTTCGACAGCTTCGCCAACCAGGCGGTTCAGCCTGTCACTCTCTTCGTCGATCACTGCAAGCAAATCCTGGCGCTGTTCCTCGCTCATGGCCGCCTCCGATCTTAGACTGGTGACCGAAGCCTTGATGGAGGTTAAAGGCGTTCGGAACCCATGAGTAATCGAGTCGAGCAAGGCAGAGCGAAGGCGCTCGCTTTCCTGTGAAGCCTCATTGCGCATCAGCGTATCCACTGCGCCGGCCCGCTCGATAGCAATTGCAACCAGGCTGCTTAATGCCTCCAACGTCTCGCGGGAGAGCGCATCGCCTGCCATCCCTAAACTCCCCATATTGCGCAGCCCCATTTTGACTGCAACGTAGGAGCGCTTACGCTCGGCGTCCAAGACGATCTCTCCCCGGGCGGAAACCTCTCTAAGGTCTGAGCTGGGCAGACTCTCGGTTTCGCTTCCGGAGCGATAAATTCTGTCTTTATTGGCGATGTGGATCGCAGCATGCTCCAGTCCAAATGTCTCCACCACATAGGAGGGAATTGATTTCAAGAGTTCGACTATATTATCTGTGAGCAAAAGCTGCTGGCTGAATGTGTAGAGCCTTTCGACTTCCATGCGGCGGCGTGTTGCTTCACGGGCTTCGCGCCGGACCCGCTCTGAAAGCTGGCTGGCAATGATTGCAGTACAAAGAAAAGCAATGAGCGCCACCCAATTCTGGGTGTCGGCTATGGTAAAAGTTCCAATCGGCGGCAGGAAAAAAAAGTTAAAACATAGCGCCGCCAGGATGGACATAGGAACCGCGTATGCCAGCCCCCAGGCCGCCGAAACAACTAAAATTGCCAGAAGGAAGCTGAGCGCGACCGTGGTGGGATTCGCATGGACAAGCTTGAAATAGAGGAAAATGATCAGTGCTACAACTATCACACAAATCAAAGCGCGGACCGCTATTCGTATCCGGAACTTCACAAGCGCCATTCTAGCGGAGTTACCTGTCAGCCGCATGAGGAGATTCTTTAGTGCCGAAAACACCGGAACAATGGCTCGAGCAGGCCGCACCTGAAAAGAAGGCAGGCATTTTCAAAGTATTTCTTGGATATGCGCCGGGCGTTGGAAAGACCTACAGCATGTTAAGCGAGGCCATACGCAGGCACCGCAGGGGCGAAGATGTAGCCATTGGTGTTGTAGAAACGCACGGCCGGCAGGGGATTGCCGAGCTGGCCGCTCAACTGGAGCAACTCCCCCGCCGCAAGCTCGAGTACAAGGGGGCGATCTTCGACGAGATGGATGTGGATGCCATCCTGGTCCGAAAGCCGGCAGTGGCCTTGATCGACGAACTTGCGCACACCAACGTTGAGGGCAGCAAGCATAAGAAGCGATACGAAGACGTGCTCGCAGTGCTGCAAGCAAACATCGACGTCCTTTCCACGATGAACATTCAGCACCTGGAAAGCGCGACGCCGACCGTCCAGAGCATTACGGGGGTGCAGGTACGCGAGACTGTTCCGGATTGGGTGCTGGAACGCGCAGATGAGATTGTGATGGCGGACCTTACGCCTGAGGCCTTGCAGACGCGTATGCGCCGTGGCGATATCTATCCAGTGGAGCGGGCGGAAAAAGCGCTTACAAACTTCTTCCGCCGGGGCAACCTGATGGCACTGCGGGAGCTTGCCTTGCGGCAGGTGACGCATTCCGTAGATCGCGGCCTGGAATCGTATCTGAAAAAGAAAAATATCGACCAGAACTGGGGTGTAAGCGAGCGAATCGCCGTATGCATCAGCTCTAATTCGGCTTCCCAGCAACTGATCGCCCGAGGCGCAAGAATGGCGCATGGAATGGATGCCGCGGAATTCTATGTCTTGCATGTGGACATCGAGGAAGACGACCAGGACGAACAAAAACGTTCGCTGGCGGCCAACATGCGTTTCGCGGAGAACCTGGGAGCCAAGATCGTCCGTTTGAAAGGAAAAGACATCGCTAGAGCAGTGGCCGCATTTGCGCGAGAGTACAAAATCACCCAAATCATTTTTGGCCGTTCCGCTGTTCGAGGCTGGCAGCAATACTGGTACTTGAATGCGATTCAGCGATTTCTCCGCGACGCACCCGCTGTCGACGTGCATATTGTGAATCAGGAATCCCGCTAAGGCACACTGCGAGTCATCTCCTGGGCATGCTGAGAATTTCGAGCTTCAAAAAAAAAGCGGTTACACCGGTTACACGGTTACAACCCTCATAAACATTGACGATTTCTGTAACCGCTTGTAACTTCTGTAACCGCTTTCTTCCCGACTATGGGTGCAAGCGGCACTGGAAAGTCCAGGAGAGACGCACGGGGTGCCGGGTGCAGGCGCGTGCTTGCGAACGGTAGTTTGATGATCCATCAAGCGACTCCAGAAAGGCATACTATAGAGCACTTACTATAGATTGTCAAGAGAAATCTGGAAGATCGCGGACAGCGCGTGGTCTACACCAACCCTGGAAATGCTTTAAGTTTCACAGCACCGCTGTCTCATGCAGCAACTCGCCTTTGGCAAAGCGTCCAAAACCCAGCACTTCGGCATTGTCCACTACTTCGGTCTTGCCGTGCAGAATCAGATCAGAGAGGATCTTGCCGGTGGCGGGAGAGTGCATTACGCCGTGCCCGCTGAAACCATTGGCGACAAAAAAGCCAGGGACACTCTCTACCGGCCCCAGGATGCAATGATGATCGGGAGTCATCTCATACAGGCCCGCCCAGGCGCGCTTGGGATTGATGGGCAGATTTTCAAAAACTGGAACGCGGTCGGCGGCGTGGACCAGGATCTTTTCGATAAATGAGTTCTCAAAATTAGTCTTGAACCCCGGTGTTTCTTCCAGATCGTTCCACGCCAGCAGAAAACCCCGGCCTTCCGGACGGAAGTGGAATCCGGTGTCCATAGCAATGACCATCGGAGCGGAATGTGGGAACTGGTCGAAAGGCTCAGAGGGAACCAGCATTCGGCGCAAGGGTTCGACCGGGAGATCGATTCCAGCAAGTTTGGCTACCTGCGCCGCCCAAGCCCCGGCAGCGTTTACCACTACGCGGCTGGCTACGTGTCCACGAGTAGTTTCTACTCCGCTGATGCCGTGTGCATCGCTGGAAATGCCGGTAACTTCGGTGTTCTTCCACAAGGTTGCGCCATTTTCTGCTGCGCGCGCCATAAAGCCAGTCATGGCGCTGTAAGGATCAACAAAGCCATCGGTCGAGCAGAAGCTTCCTCCCAGGATGTCATCAGAACGCAGTTGTGGAAGCATCTTGATTATGTCTTCGGCGCAGAGCAACTCGGCACTCTTCAGCCCCAGCGATTTTTGTCTCTCAAAATTGGCCCGCAGGTAAGCCAGATGCGACTCGCGGGTGGCGACAAACAAATACCCCTGTGCTCTGTACCCTCCCGGGTGACCTACAATTTCATCAAACTCCGCGTAGAAGGGAATGGAATAGAGCGACATCTGGATGTTTACTGGCGTCGAAAACTGGGCCCGCACTCCTCCCATGCTTTTTCCGGTCGAGCCTTTGCCCTGCGCGCTCTCCCGCTCGATGACCAGCACATCTTTGCAGCCAGACGTAGTGAGATTATAGGCAATGCTGGAGCCTACAATACCGCCACCAATGATTACGACCTCTGCCGTTTGCATAGATGTATGATTTTAGCTCGTTCACAGCGCGCAGACAGCAACCAAACCGAAGCTCACCGCAGAGGTCACAGAGAACGCAGAGAAAAACCTTGAGCCGCGAATCCACGGCACGCCGGGACCTTCCGGCAGTACTGAGTACCGGGGTATGTGTAAGTAAGAGGCACAGTATGCGGCACAAAGCTTTTTATCCGCTTGCAGGTGAAGAGGTGGCCACTTTGGCTGGACTTTGATTCTGAGAAACTGCCCGGAACGACATGATGGCTGCGCCCACAGACATAAGTATGCTCAGATAAAACCCTGTGGAAAACTCAATATCCAGGATCTTTGCCATGAGGAGCCGGGCGGGCCCCATAGCGTTTTCAATATTGCTATGAAACATCAGCAATAGCACAACATTGGCAAGGGAGCCGATCCCACAAACAAGGGCGCCTGCTTTGCTGGGAAGAAATGCCGCTATCCCAGCTACCAAGGCCCCGACGAAAGCCAACAGAACCAGCATGGGTGAGCCGTCCGAACTGCGGGGTCCTCGAAACATGTCTTGCTCGCCCCCTCCGAACGGGGACTGCCGAGAACCAAGGAGACTCTTTTCAGAATCCGGGTTGATTGCATAGTTAACCAAGTTGATGCCGGAGATGTCAGTTATTTTCTGTCCGTTGCAAGAAACGGACATAAAAGGCAGCACAAAAGCCAAAGCGGCAAGCACAGCAAATGCTTTATTCATCAGTAAGGACTCCTTTGTTCATCGGCATGGTTTCAACCGCAATCGGAGGGCAGGTCTGATCGCATTCCCTTATCCAATCTGAGGCAGCAATACACAAGCGACTTCAGGGGGAGAATCAAGGGGAAAGCTCAAAGGCAAACTAACTCTTTCAAAGAACCCGAGTCAAGCACTATCTCTTGAAAAAGCCGGGTAATCAATCAGGACATAGCAGATGCTTGATGGCTGCCCGGCGCGGACAGCGGTCTGCTGCACGATTTGCAGAGTGACTCGTCGGGGCGGTTCACCGTAGCGCAATGAGGGCACATATTGACGCCCCGAACCCTTGAGGAAGTAACCCCAGACACCGCCAGACCCTGCTCTTGAGAAACTGCCCGAAACGAGACGATGGCTGTGCCTATCGACATGAGTATGCTGAAATAAAATCCATAAGAGAGCCCGATATTTAGATCCAGTCCCAGTCCATTCCCCTTCAGGAACTGGGCAGGCACCATGATCTCTGCAATGTTGCTGCGAAAAATCATTAGCAGCGTAATATTGGCGAGGGAGCCGATTCCACAAATAAGATTGCCGGTCTTGGTGGGGAAAAATGCTGCGACCCCGGCGGCCAAGGTTGCGATCAGGCCCAGAGGAATGAGCCTGAAGGGGCCCGCGTCGGAACGGTTTGCTCCTTTGAACATTTCCTGTTGGAGCCCTCCTACCTCGTTCTGTTGAGGCAGGAGAGTTCTTGCGGAACTAGGGTCGGCCACAACACTGATCAGTCTGACGCCGGTAGCTTCAAGAATTTTTTGTCCATTACAGGTAACAGACATGAAGGGCAGCACAAAAGCAAAAGCGGCCAGCAAAGCAAATATTTTGTTCATTGCAACATGACTCCTTCGCAAAACTAATCATGACCACAACGGAAAGGCACGTTGGGGGGCCAGAAAAACAGCAAAACGTCTGGGGGGATTTGTGGGGCTTCAAAGGCAAGCTAACCTTTCAGATAATGAGAGTCAAGCATGAATCGCGGAAAGCCGATTACTAATAGTACTGTGTTAAGAAACAATGAATAATTTAGGTCTGGAGGGCGTAGTGATCCAACACCGAGTTTCAGCAGCCTTTTTGCCAGGGTTTTATGTTAGAGCGTGTTTCAAAAATAGACGTTTCGTCACCAGGGCTAAAAGCCCTGGTCGTTTTAGGGCCAGTAACGCAGGCCTAAAGGCCTGCTCTTCCACCAAAAGAACTCTGAACAGCATTTTTGAAACACGCTGTAGGAATCTGGCGCGCGCTCACCCAGTTTCTCAATTCTTTTACCGGGGCGAGTTCTTAAGCGTTGCCCATTGTTCCAGCAATGATTTGAGCTGATTCAGCACCTCCTCCGCAGCCGAAGTTGCCTGGGCAGTAGGAGCGGCATCAGCGCTGTCTACCACCACAGCAAGGTGGGAAAGCGCGCTATTTAATTCGACCAACGTAGGTTGCTGCCGCGACGGCCGTTCCTCTCCCTCTGGGTCACCGAGCAGGGAAGCCGCCTTCTTGGCCAGGTCCGAGTTTCCGCGAGGACCTAAGGCACGGATTTCCTGAATGGCTTGGTAATCCTGCTCGATTGCATGGGTGATCTTTATCTCCAACGCAAGCTGTTTTTCCAGCTCTTCTCGTGATGCATGGAGGCGGGGATCCATGATTACATCAACAGTCTGGGTTGCAGTTTGACCAGCGGCGGTGAGCCGGACCTGATAACTCCCCGGCAAAACTTGTGCTCCTTCAGGCTCTGTGGGTGTGTTCTGTCCGAAAGCGGTTGCCATACTGTATTCAGGTGAGAGAACCGGCGGCGGAGTATGACGGAGGTCCCACACAAAGCGATGCATTCCTACTTCGGTAGAGAGTGACGCTGGGGATTTGAACCAGTAGGAAGCAATTGATGGAGGAGTGACCGGCGGTTTCGGACGATCACTGCTGGAGTAACGACGAATTACCTGGCCGCTGGAATCCAGAACTTCCAAGCTGACCCCACCCTGCGTGGGAGACTTCAGGTAGTAATAAATGACCGCCCCAGTCGGCGGGTTCTCTCCTGCGGACACCTCGGGCGACAAAGGCGTGTCATGGTTTACGTTGGCGCGGATGCGCATGGCTGTGGCCGGTTTGAACAGATGAACACGAGAACCGGCAACTTCAGAATCGATCTGTCGCAGAGGAGTAATGTCATCCAGGATCCAGAACGACCGGCCATGCGTGGCCACCACCAGATCATTATTCTTGACCACCAGATCGTGAACCGGACTGACCGGCAGGTTGAGCTGCAGCGGCTGCCAGGAGTCTCCATCATTCAACGAGAAATAGACCCCCAGTTCTGTTCCAGCAAAGAGCAGCCCTTTGCGCACCGGGTCTTCACGGACTGCGCGCACATAAGCTCCATTGGGAATCCCGTTGGTGATCTTGCTCCAGGTTTTTCCATAGTCATGGGTGCGATAGATGTAGGCATCGAGATCATCCAGCCGGTGGCGGTCGATAGCGGCATAAGCAGTCGCTGCATCGAAGTGAGAGGCATCCAGAATGCTGATCTTGCTCCAGTCGGCAAGCCCAGAGGGAGTTACGTTGCTCCAGGTCTTACCTTCATCTTGCGTAATGTGGACCAACCCAGTATCCGTGCCTACCCAAATTTCGGTTGTACTAACAGGCGAGGGCGCAATGGTGTAAATCACGCCGTAGCCTTTTGCCTTGGCGTTGGCTACAGTAGTTGCGCTGGTGGACGAAGCCCCTTCCTGGCTCCCGGTAAGATCTGGGCTGATCTTCTCCCAACTCATTCCCCGGTCTTTGCTGCGCAATAGAAACTGTGATCCGAAGTAAAGAACATGCGGCTCTTGCGCAGAGAAGGCCAGGGGCGAGGTCCAGGTAAAGCGGTATTTCGCGCGGGCGATGTTTCCGAAGCTGCTGATTGCTGATGGCGAAATATCTTGGGATTGGCCGGTGCGCTCGTCATAGCGATACAGGCTGCCGAAAGTGCTTCCTCCATAGACGATGTTCGGATCGACCGGATCAGGGACAATGTAGCCGCTCTCACCTGCGCCGATCGGGTGCCAATCGCGGAAGGTAATTGCTCCATAGTCCCCTCGGCTGGTAGTGGCAACGGTCCCGCTGTCTTGCTGCGCGCCATAAACCCGGTAAGGAAACTGGTTATCGACCGCCACATGGTAAAACTGCGCGGTCGGCTGGTTGTACCACGAACTCCAGCTCTTGCCTCCATCCACGCTGATGCCTGCGCCCTGGTCGCTGCCAAAAATCATGCGCTGAGGATTCGTGGGATCGATCCATAGCGCGTGGTAGTCGTCGCCTCCAGGAGCGCCTTTGATGGCTGCAAAGGTTTTCCCGCCGTCGGTCGAGCGATAAATACATACGTTCGGCAGGTAGATCGTATTCGGATCTTTGGGATCGACGATTACTTCGGTGAAGTACCATCCTCGTGAGCGGACGCGCTGATCGGTTCCTACCAGCGTCCAGTTGTGGCCACCATCATCAGAGCGAAAAAGACCACCCTTTCTGGTGTCGATCAGCGCATAGATACGCTGTCCGTGGGTGCCACGCGCAATGGCCAGTCCTATCCGTCCCCAGTCTCCCTCAGGCAAGCCTCCGCCCGTGACCTGCGTCCAGGTCACACCGCCATCCGTCGATCGATAGATGGCGCCCGAACCATTGATTGGTGGATAGGCACTCCATGGCGGTCGATGTACGCTCCAAAGGGATGCGTAAACTGTCTGGGAGTTATCAGGATCAAGCGCAATATCAATGGCCCCGATGTTGTCATCTTTAAAGAGGACCTTTTGCCATGCGCGGCCACCATCGGTTGAGCGGAAGATCCCGCGCTCCGCATTTGGTCCATAAGCATGGCCCAGGGCCGCAACCAGGACCTTATTCGGATTTCGTGGATCAACCACAATGCGGGCGATGTGCTGTGAATCGCGGAGGCCGATATTACTCCAGCTCTTGCCGCCATCGGTGGATTTATAAACACCGTTTCCGTAGGTAAGATCAGACCGCAGATCAGGCTCGCCGCTGCCTGCATAAAGAATATTGGGATCGGAAGGAGCAATGGCCAGCGCGCCAATGGAGCCAATGGGCTGGCCGTCAAAAATAGGTTCCCAGGTAAGTCCGCCGTTCGTGGTCTTCCACACACCTCCGCCCACCGCGCCAAAGTAGTAGACATTGGGCTGCCCTTCAATGCCGCTGACGGCCACGGTTCTGCCTCCACGAAACGGACCAATCATCCGCCAGCGCAGGCCGCTATACAGGTTGGAATCGACCTGCTGGGCATGGCCTGAAAATGGTAAAAAGCAAAAAACAATAAAAAGGGCTGCACGAAGCAACCGCGCTGATGAGCTGAGCATATAGAGAAGCATTTTATAGTGTGATGGGCTATCGCCAAAAATCGCCAGCCAGGGCAGCCCGCTGGAAGCAGGATGACATCGATCCATTCTCTGCATGCTGGTTGTTCGGAGTCAGATCCTTTCATCACAGCCGGGGCGGCTGTACTACCTAATGCTTGGAAATCTTTTCCGCGCACGACGATTTTCAGCCGTCCCTACGGGACTTAGCTCGCTTATTTACCCTACCCAGCACTGGCGTGCTGGGCTATTTTCGCTGCGTCCCTGCCGGGACTTGGTTTATCGGCGCCATAGCATTTTCGACAAAACATAGCGTGGGAAATCGTTAACCAATCCGCGAACATCCGCGTAGATCCGCGGTAAGATTTTTGGTTGCGGCTTGCCGCGCTGTGCTCCACGGTTATTAATTTGCGGCGCAACAATATCTGTCCGATTTTTTTACATTGGCTTAACATTGTCCCTGTATTTTTCTCAAGACACTTATGACATTGATCTCCAGTTTTTTTCGTCTTTTTGGTTTTGTGTCTATTTTCTCGGCGGCGCTTTTGGCACAGTCCTCCCAGAGCAATGCGGCAGCTCTGAAGGCCACAACTCCACAGACCGGTTCCCGTACGATTGGCGAGCCAACTACCCAGCTTCCGCAGCCCATTTCTGGAGGATTTGACTTGCCCAACGGCTGGCGCATCACGCCTGTGGGCAAGGCCATCGTCGAGACCGAAGACATGGTGCTCAAGATGGTTGTCGCTCCCGATGGGCGCTCGGTGATCGCTACACATGCCGGTTACAATCCGCACGGATTGGTGGTGATCGATGCCAAAACGCGTCAGGCAGTCCAGAGAATTCCCCTCAAATCCACGTGGCTGGGCCTGGCTTGGGCGCCGGACGGCAAGACCCTGTATGTCTCAGGCGGCAATGCCAATGGAAACAAAGTCACGCCCACACTGGCGCCGGTGTATGAGTTCTCTTATAAGGATGGCCGGCTCAGCGACCAGCCCACCGCCCAACTGGACGAAACGATTGCACTCGACAAGATCTATTGGTCAGGCCTTGCCCACCATCCGAAAAAAGATCTGCTCTACGCCGCCAACCGTGGCGTCAATGCTCAGCCCAGCAACGTAGTGGTCTTTGATACCAGGACGCGGCAGATTGTCACTCGAATTCCAGTGGAGATTAACCCTTACGAGCTGGTGTTTTCGAAGGATGGCGCCACGCTGTTTGTCTCCAACTGGGCGAGCAGTTCGGTCAGCGTGATTGACACAGCTTCGAACCGGGTGACCAGCGTCATCCGCGTGGGTTCGAATCCAAATGACATGAAGCTGTCCGACGATGGACGGCTCTTTGTGGCTTGTTCCAACGACAACACCATCTATGTGATCGACACAAAAAAGCGTCGCGTGATCGAGCGGCTCTCCACTACGCTCTCCCCCCAGGCGCCGGAAGGCTCAACCCCCGACGCCCTGGAAATCGATCAGGCACGCAAGCTTTTGTATGTTGCCAATGCGGACAATAATTCGGTGGGCGTAATTCGTATCTCAAATCCTGCCCATAGCGAGGTACTGGGTTTTATTCCTACAGGCTGGTATCCCTCGGCACTGGCGCTTACTGGCCTGGGGCGCTATCTATATATCGCGAACAGCAAAGGCGAAGAAGGGCACTCGGACATTCGTGGCCCTGGAAGTCCGCTGCCGCCCGGTCCTGAAGGCAATGGTTCGGTGAAGACCCTGCAGAAAGGCAGCGTAGAGTTTCTCCCGCTGGACAATCTGCGCCTGAAGATCGCCGGATACACCCGGCAGGTGCTCGCCAACACGCCCTACAATGATTCGCTCTTGACTCAAGCCCGGCCGGCCGCCACTCCATCCATCATTCCGCGCGAGGTCGGCGCCGGATCGCCCATTCAGCACATTATTTACATCATCAAAGAGAATCGCACTTACGACCAGGTATACGGCGACCTGCCCAAGGGCAACGGAGACGCTCGCCTGACGATTTTCGGCAGGAGAGTTACGCCCAATCAACATGCCTTAGCCGAGCAATTCGTTACGCTCGATAATCTTTATTGCGACGGTGAAGTCAGCGTCGATGGGCATTCCTGGTCTACCTCCGCCTACGCAACCGATTACACCGAACGCCGCTGGCCACCTGAGTATGGCGGCTTCAGCCAGGCCACATCTTCGCCCGCAAACACTCCTTCGTCAGGCCGCTTATGGGATCTAGCCCGGCGCAAGGGGCTTACCTACCGCAGCTACGGCGAATATGCGGCGCGGGCCAGTGATGGAACCACCATGGAAGCAGCTTATGGCGCAGATGCACTTTGGGGGCACCTGGCCAAAGACTACAGAGCGTCGGGCGCGAGGGATACCGAGAACATGAAGATATTCCTGCGGGAATTCGATCAATATGAAAAGAATTTCGATGATCCCAACCCGGAGAAGCGCCTGCCCAACTACGTTGTGATGAGCTTGCCCGAGAACCATACCAACGGAACTCGTCCGGGCTCATTCACGCCGGTGTCCATGGTGGCAAGCAATGACCTGGCCGTCGGAATGCTCGTGGAGCGCGTCTCCCACAGCAGGTACTGGCCGGCGACTGCCATCTTTATCATTGAAGACGATGCCCAGGACGGACCCGACCACGTGGATGCACGCCGGACCGCAGCCCTGGTCATAAGCCCCTACGTGAAGCGCGGAATCGTAGATAGCACCCTCTACTCCACCAGCTCTATGCTTCGCACTATGGAGTTGCTGCTGGGCCTGCCGCCCATGAGCCAGTACGATGCCGCCGCTACGCCCCTATATGCGTCCTTCGGCACGGAGCCAGACCTTGCTCCCTTTACTCTCGTGTCGGCGCAGGTCAGCCTGGAAGAGAAGAACACGGAAAAATCCTACGGCGCGCAGCTAAGCAAGAGGATGGATTTCAGTGACGTAGATCTTGCACCTATGCACCTGTTGAACGAAATCATTTGGAAGAGCGTAAAGGGCGCAGATTCCCCTATGCCTCCTCCTGTGCATCGCTATCGTCCAGTCACCGGCATTGACTGAGGACCAAACCAGACCCTTTTACCGCAGAGGGCGCCAAGGACGCAAAGGAACATCAAAACCTTACCACTGATGACACTGATTTGACCGATGATCGCTGATCAAAAGCAAGTGCAAAATCTTGGCACGGAAATTATTTCCCTTTTGGGAACACGGTCCTAGCCGGTTCAGATCCTTAATTCCCGACCCCCTCTGCGGCAGCGTATCTATTAACGTTAATTACTATCAGCAGCGATAGGGTTTTGATGTTCCTTTGCGTCCTTCGCGCTCTTTGCGGTGAGGATTTGGTTGCTAATCTGCTACATTCAGAGATGCCGGTTTCTTAATGAACATCACTGAAAAGAGCGTTCCGGGATACGAGCGGATCGTCTGCGCCACGGATGATTCTGCGGGTTATCGCGGCATTATCGCCATCCACAGCACCAGGCTCGGGCCTGCCGTGGGTGGCACACGCTTCTGGAGCTACAGCAACGACGAAGAAGCTTTGACCGATGCTCTCCGCCTGGCTCGTGGTATGACCTACAAGAATGCTCTGGCAGAGCTTCCTTTTGGCGGTGGTAAATCGATCATCATTGGCGACAACCGCACCCAAGAACGAGAAAAACTCTTTCGCGCTCACGGGCGCTCTATCAATAGTCTGGGCGGAAAATACGTCACTGGAGAAGATGTTGGCACCAGCCCTGCCGATATGGAATTCGTTTGCCAGGAGACGCCCTACGTAGGCGGTCTTCTGGACCGCTCCGGCGATCCTTCACCCCGAACGGCGCGTGGCGTCTTTCGCGCCATGCAGGCAGCCGCGCATTACCGGTGGGGCAGCGACGATCTTTCCAGCAAGACTGTGGCCCTTCAGGGGTGCGGCCATGTCGGATATTTTCTGGCAGGCGAACTGCATCACGCCGGAGCCAGACTGGTTGTTACAGATGTCGATCCAGAACGAGTGGCGCTCGTTGTTTCCAAGTTTGATGCTAAATCCGTTGCGCCGGAAGAGATCTACGCATTGCAAGCCGACATCTTTGCTCCGTGCGCTTTAGGCGGGATTCTTAATGACATCACCATTCCCCAGTTTCAGGTGGAAATGGTGGTTGGCGCAGCCAATAACCAGTTACTTGAGCCGCGCCATGGAGATAAGCTCGATCAGCGCGGTATTCTCTACGCCCCTGATTATGCCGTCAATGCCGGAGGAGTGATTAACGGTTGCTGCATCGAACTGCTGGGCTGGGAGCTCTCGCGCACCCTCTCCAAAATCGATGCGATCTATGGCACGCTGAGCGGAATCTTCGAATTTGCTAAACAGAATAAAGTCCCTACCTATCAGGCAGCAGACATGCTGGCGGAGGAGATTTCAAGAAAGCCACTGGCTGCTGGCTACTAGCTGCTAGCTACTAGCTACGAAGAAGCCATCTCATAAATGGCACTTCTTGAGCACCAAGGCTGAAGCCCTGCTTTTATACATACGTAACGCGGCCCTAAAGGGCCGCTCTTCCACCAAAACCAATTTGGGTTTATAACCAATTTCGGTCTGTTCACGAGAAGGCTTTTAATATTGCGGCCAACGATCACGGCAAGATGCAATTGATCCGTTTCTATGTTTTGTCTTGCATTCTTGCTTGTCTTTCAATTTCTCCGGTTATAATCGCTACTTAATTCCCAGTTTCTGCACACAAGAGAGAGTTCTGTGAGTCTGGTCCGTCGAATTACAACTTTCGTATTGATTTTGTTGGTTGCGCACGGAGTGCACGCTCTCCAAGGAGTCATCAACGTCGGAATGATTCCCGATGCCGGTGCTACGCAGGCCTCGATACAGGAGAAAGAGCCTCTCAAGGTCTATCTCACCCAGGCCTTAGGTCATGAGGTCAATCTGGTGATTCCTGCCAACTACAATGCCATCGTTGAGGGACTGGGGAACGGATCTCTCGATTTTGCGATGTTGGGAGGCCTTACCTATGTGAAGGCCCACGCCCGCTACGGAGTCGTCCCGCTGGTGCAACGTGCGATTGATCAGAAGTTTCACACGCTCTTTATCGCAAATACTGGGTCTTCTATTCAGACACTGAGAGACCTGAAGGGCAAGAGATTTGCATTTGGAGACGTAAGTTCAACTTCGGGTCATCTCATCCCCTATATAGAGATTCGCCAGGCTGGAGTTGATCCAGACCATGACCTTGAATTTCGTTACACAGGCAGTCATACGGCAACGGCAAAGGCAGTTGAGATGGGCGAAGTCGATGCCGGAGCTTTGGACGAAACTGTCTATAAATCCATGGTTTCTGATGGCAGCCTGAACGCCGCCAAGGTCCGCGTCTTTCATACTTCCAAGCCTTTTGTCGACAATGTCTGGGTGGCAAGGAAGGAAGTAAACCCGGTGATCCGGGAAAAATTTGCCCAGGCTTTTACCGCGCTCAAAGAAAGTCAGAATGAGGAGGTTCTGAAAATCCTTCGTGCAAAAGATTTCGTCCGCGCCTCGAATGAAGAATATACGATCATCCGGCTGTTCGCACAGCAACTGAGCCTTCTTTAACGCAACGCGGCAGGGCCGCAAAGAAACCCCAACTTCTTACCGCTGATTACGCGGATTTACGCTGATAAACCCAAACGCTTGACAAGTGCATGTTCTTCGTTTTCGTCTTATATTCTCTCTATTTTGGGTTTTATAAAATTTTCGCCTGTTTCACCTGTCTTTGAATCTCTCCAGCTATAATCACCATCCAATTCCTAATTTCTGAACAACAAGGGAGGGTCTTTGTGGGTCTGAACCGTCGAATTGCCGCTTTCATATTGATTTTTTTTGTTGCACACGGAGTACGGGCCGGCGAAGGAATCATCAAAGTCGGAATGATTCCCGATGCCGGAGCCACGCAGCTTTCGATACAGGAGAAGGCCCCTCTTAAGGCCTATCTCACCCAGGCCTTGGGAAGCGAGGTCAACCTGATCATTCCTACCAACTACAACGCTACGGTTGAGGCGTTGGGAAACGGATCTCTCGATTTTGCTTACTTAGGCGCTCTAACCTATGTCAAGGCCCACGAGCGATACGGGGTAGTTCCGCTGGTGCAACGAGCCATCGACAAAGAGTTCCACACGCTCTTTATTACCAGCGCAAACTCGCCTATTCGTTCGTTGAATGACCTGAAGGGCAAGAAATTTGCATTTGGCGACATCAATTCAACTTCCGGCCACCTCATCCCTTATATGGAGATGAAACAGGCTGGTATTGACCCCGATAATGATTTGCAATTTCGGTATACAGGGAGTCACCCAGCTACGGCAAAGGCAGTTGAATCGGGAGCGGTGGATGCGGGAGCTTTGGACGAGACCGTTTATAAGTCCATGATTGCCGATGGCAAGCTGGATGGCAGCAAGGTACATGTCCTATATACATCAAAGCCCTTTGTTGATTATGTATGGGTGGCGAGGAAAGATGTAAGTCCCGCGACTCAGCAAAAATTTGCTCAGGCTTTTACCGGCTTGAAAGAAGGCCAGAATGATGAAATTCTGAAGATCCTTCGCGGAAAGAATTTCGTCCGCGCAACCGATGAAGAATACGCCATTATCAAGTTGATTGCCCAGCAATTGAAGATGATGTGATCCAGTTTTTGCCAAGATGTTGCTTTTATAGTTTGACTTACGTTTTACAGGGTCTTTCCCCAAATTATGTTAGAGATAGACGATCTTGTGGTGGCTCGGTCTGAGAAAGCTGCCCCGGTGCTTGATGGGATTTCCCTCAAAGTCAGACGAGGGGAAAAGGTTGCAATCCTCGGGCCTAGTGGAGCAGGGAAGACCACGCTCTTCCGCGCAATCAGCGGATTTCTTCCTATTCGTTCGGGAACCATCACGGTTGACGGCACCACTGTGAATGGCCTTCACGGCAAAGGGCTGCGCGACTTGCGCAGGCGCATTGCCATGATCTCCCAACGACACGACCTGGTGGATCGCTTGGCGGTATATCAGAATGTGATGGCCGGAGCGCTGGGACGCTGGTCGACCCTGCACGCGTTGCGCTTTCTGGTCCGGCCGCTTCCGGATGAGCTGGCTGAAGCCGAGCACGCCCTTCAAAAAGTTGCTCTCGGCCGCAAGTTGCGGGTGCCAACCTCGCAGCTTTCTGGAGGTGAGCACCAGCGGGTCGCGATTGCCCGTGCCCTAGTGCAGCATCCACAGGTCTTATTGGCGGATGAACCGATCGCATCACTCGATCCTGTCTTAAGCGGAGAGATACTCTCACTGCTATGCAACCTCGCCAGCGAAAACGGCTTTGCCTTGGTCTGCTCATTGCATCAGCCTGAGTTTGCCGATTACTTCGACCGGGTCATCAAAATCAAAGAAGGAAAGATTGAGTCTGATGTGGCCAGGCTCTTGCAAAGACCTGTGGAAGTAGGGGTGTAATGTACGGGCTGGCCAGTGCGGACCCGCTTCTTCATCAATTCTTCCACCCCGATCTTTCTTTCTCGAACCTTCGGGGACTGCTGATACCGGCGTTGGAAACACTGGAAATGGCGTCCGCCGCCGTGTTGTTTGCCATTATTCTGGGTTTGTTGCTGGGCCTGATGATCGGCGCGCGGTTGCCAGGAGCGCGATTGGTTTACACGGCGCTAGCTTCTTTCCGCGCCATTCCTGATTTGACTTTGGCCATTCTCTGCGTAATTGTTGTTGGGCTGGGACCGGCGGCCGGCACGCTCGCCCTGGCCCTGTTCTATACCGCAGCGGTCGGCAAAATTTTTGCTGACCTGTTTGCCTCTGCTGACCGGGCGCCGATTGAGTCATTGCAGTCCACCGGCGCCAATCGCCTGATGGTGGCGCTGTATGGGTTATTGCCGCTGAGGCGTCAAGACCTGCTCACTTATGGAGCTTATGAATTCGAAAGCGCCATGCGCGCTTCCATCATTGTGGGCGCAGTTGGCGCAGGAGGGATTGGAACAGAACTGGTAAGCCAGATCAACAGCGTTGAATATTCCAAAGTCAGCACCCTGATTCTGATTCTGATCCTATTGGTCGCGCTGGTCGATGGATTGGGCCGGCTGGTGCGCCGCCAGCCAAAGCTGCTGCTGATCTTCTTGTTCTGCGGTGTGGCTGCGGCCTGGGCAAATCGTCCGCAGATGTTTGCGGCGCGCCATGCCATGGAGACCTTTGCCACCATGTGGCCTCCTGCGCTGCCTCAAGAAGCTTTCAGCAAAGTTCCAAAATTGATTGGTGAGACATTGGAAATGGCCTTTGGGGGGACATTGCTGGCCATGATTCTTGCGCTGCCTCTAGGGGCCGCTGCCGCGAGAAACATTTCTCCTGTGTATATAAGCTTTCCGGTTCGCCGTCTCCTTGAGGCACTCCGGGCGATTCCAGAAGTGGTCTGGGGGTTGGTCCTGCTGGGTATTGCTATTTTTGGCAAGACCAGCACAGGAATTGTGGCCTTAGGAATCCACAGTACTGGTACCTTGGGCAAGCTCTACGCTGAATCCATTGAGAATGTGCCAGTCGAGCCGGTCTTGGCTATGACCGCCACAGGCGCCTCCAGAATCGCAGTAACCGGCTTCGCCCACATGCCCCTTGCCTTTGCGCCGATCGCTGTCCACAGTCTGTTTCGCCTGGAATGGAACATGCGTGCTGCTACAGTGGTTGGGATGATCGGGGCTGGAGGAATCGGTGAAGCCCTCTTTAACACCCAGCAATTGCAGTTCTACAACCAGACATTTGCTTATGTGCTCATTACCTGGGCATTGATCATGATTGTGGACCGCGCCAGCGGACGCCTGCGGAGCCGCTGGGGCATCGTACAAATCGATGTATGAAGATGGATGTGTCCACAGAAAGAGAAAATAGAGCATTGCAGGTCACAAACAAAAAGCTTCCACTCGTAGTCGTCACCCATAAAATTCATGCAGAAGTAGCAGAAATTCTTGGCGCGCAGTGTCGCCTGATTGCCAACGACTCGGTGGAAAGCTGGCCTCGTGAGCAGTTGCTGGAACATGCGCGTGAAGCCGATGCGCTCATGGTCTTCATGCCGGACAGCATGGACGAGTCCTTCCTGGTTCAGTGTCCTAAACTCAAGATCATTGCAGCCGCGCTCAAGGGTTATGACAACTTTGATGTTGCCGCGTGCACTCGCCGGGGAGTCTGGTTCACGATCGTCCCGGACTTACTCTCGCTGCCTACAGCCGAGCTGGCCTTGGGATTGGTTCTCGGTATCACACGCAATCTTTTGTCCGGTGACCGGCTGGTCCGCGACAGAAAATTTGAAGGCTGGCGTCCGGTTTTGTATGGCAACGGTCTCTATGGCAGGAGTGCCGGCATCGTGGGAATGGGCAAGGTGGGCCGGACACTCGCCCGCCTTCTGGCCGGATTCGATCTGACTATCTTCTATTCAGACCAAACCAGTCTTCCTCTTGCGGAAGAGCAGCGGTTGCGGGCCTCCCGGCTCGATCTTGACTCGTTGCTGGCCGTCAGCGATATCGTTGTCCTGCTTCTTCCTTTTTTGGCGGAGACGCTGCACCTGATCGACACTGCAGCCCTTCGCCGAATGAAGCCGGGCGCCTGCCTGGTGAATGTTGGGCGCGGTTCGGTGGTGGATGAAGAGGCTGTTGCCGATGCCTTGGCCGCAGGCCACCTCGCAGGTTACGCTGCCGATGTTTTTGAGATGGAAGACTGGGCCCGCCCCGATCGTCCACAAACGATCTCACCCCGGCTGCTGGCCGATACCAGACGCACTCTTTTTACTCCACACCTCGGATCGGCAGTCGATCAGGTCCGTCTGCAAATTGAATTGGCTGCCGCACGAAATATTCTGCAAGCCCTCAACGGCGAGCGGCCTGCGGACGCTGTGAACGATCCTGCGAACAGGATTGGCAAAGCAATTCCTTAGCTTTTCTGGCCAAGCAAGTAACTGTTGTCAAACCAACAGAACCGCCCAAGTACATAAATTAAAAAGCTCTAATTGCGATTAAGAAATTTGTGCATCATATCGACTATGTGAGCTATACAATCATGCAATTATTTAAATCTTTAAGTTGCGATAGATCGGTTAGCCGGCTTTCTATCTTCGCCAATACAACATGCAGGCGAAGTAACTGATTCCATTTTAGGAATCATTGCTAAGTAGGGCTTTTTATGATGACAATGGACATCTATGGCGTGGTGGTACTCACTGAATCAGGAGGCTTATGACCTGCTTTCGCAAAGTTATGTTGTCAACGATAGCTGTCATTATGATCGGCAGCGCATTCGGTCTTGAAAATGTCGATGTTACCTGGCTAAAACCAACACCGGACGCAGTGGCCAAGGGTTCAATCCAGCCTGTTCAGTTTACATGGCCAACAACGTTGGCAGAGACGGATAAAGGCTTATCCGACCCCGGTATTAAAGTATTCATCGGTAGCAAACAAGCAACGATTGTTAGTAAGCCCGATAAGAAGTCCGTCACCGTGACGCTTCCGCCCATAGATGTCACCGGCGTCATTGATGTTCGCGTCACCGATGCAAAGGACCAGGCAATTGCGACAAGCACTATACGGTATATGAGCGGGCCAGATATTGTCGCGAGGGCCAAAACGGGAACACATCTTTGGATGACACTTTTTTATGTCGTGCTGTTAGTGTTCTTCCCGCTGGCGCTCATGTGGACTGATATTTTGAAAGCTTACGCCTTTGCCAGTGAATCACGCCAACGTGTCATGGATAAGATGTCGCCAGATAAGATGACATTGGAGGAGTTGAAAATATTGGTTGCCGAGATCGACACATCCCCGCCAGGGATACCGGGCCTCGCGCGAGCAACATTCGCATTTACGTTGTTGCTGTTGATAGGACTGGTCATTTTTCATTTTTTAGTAGTTTCTAAAACAGACATACCACCAGCCGTAGAAAAGCTATTGACGATTCTTGGCACCGCTTTAACGTCGATCATTGCATTCTACTTCGGCACGAAAGCCGCAGAAGGTTCCACGGGAGCGCCGACAACAGGCGCTCCAGGCCCGAAGCCGCCGGCCAGCACAGTAACTCCTGTGCCAAGTAGCGGGAAGACGAACGAAACGATCACGCTTCAAGGTGTGGGGTTCGGTACGGAAACCGGAATCGTTCTTTTTGGAGATGAAGCTGCGACCGTGCAGAGTTGGAAGGACACCGAATTGAGGGTTACGGTTCCAAAGGGAATCGGTCAGGTAACGATCACGGTAAAGCCGAAAGGAAAAGATCCTATCGTGAGTGCTCCAAATGCGTTCACAATTAATTAACAAATAGCCCAGGTTGAGGGGGTTGGTGGCTTGACCGAGTAATAATTTGACGTTACTCCCAGGGCGCCGATCGGTCAAACTGCCGCTTTCCTCTGGTAGTGTCCTATTTTGCAATTTTACGATGATGGTGACCAAAAGCGAACCGTGTTTGCCTTGTAATCACCTCAAGGGGAAAAAAATGAAGCGGGGTTCGTTTCTGCGCTTGAAATACCGCCGATGGATTCAGTGATCATGGCTGTTCGCGTTCAAATCAGCAAAGATGCAAAGGAGAATGGCAGATGAAGGCTCTTCACACGCAAGACAAATTCTACGATTTTCTTAAGCATATTGCCACATTATCAACAGGCTCGATAGTTCTGCTTACCACAGTCGCTGAAAAATTTAAGTCCGCTGAATGGAAAATTCTTCTGGAATATTCCTATGGTGCTTTGTTTATTTCTATTCTTAGTTCGGTGATTTGCGCATTTTTTTCGATTTCACAAATGCGCCGGGAAGAACTTGACACAGATGGGGATTGGGAGCGAGACATCATCCTTAGCTCATTCCTAATAACTAGTTTCAGTTTTCTAGTTGGACTCTTGGGAATTGGCATATTTGCCATCAAAAACTTTTCGCAGGCAAAATAGTGCACTATTCTTCTTCTGCATCCCGTCCTTGAAAATCTTTCCTTGTACAAAGATTTTCTGCCGTCGCTGCCGGCGACTCTGAGGTTTTCTTTTGCCATCCCGCACTCACGTGCGGGTCTACTCTCTAGCGTGCCTTCGGCACTGTATTTTCGATTGTGCAAACTCTCAGCAGCACCGGTCACGTTGGATGTCCAGAGACAAGTACAATAAGAAAATTGGCCTGTAACCGGTGGTTCAGTTCGAGCGGTTCTTCTGTACCTTAAGTGCAGCGGAGCAGTTCCTTCGCTGCGCTCAGGATGACATCGATTCTCTTTGTGCATTTTGTGCATGTGGTTAGTTTCGCTCGGCCGTCTTCATCACAGCCAAGGGCGGGGCTGTGCCACATGATCCTTTCATCACAGCCGGGGGCGGCTGTGCCACACAATTCAGCAGAGGTTTCGGCAAAGCCTATCGTGGTAAACCGTAGGAAATCCGTGAACATCCGCGTAGACCCGCGCGGTAAGGTTTTGGTTGCAGCTTGCCGTGCTGTGCCGTAACCACAATCACCTTACCTCGGCGTCGGCGGAGGACACTGGGTGTCCTGCGTGTTCGGAAGGCTACTGAGCGGATTACCAACCTCATCCCAGTTGTTGAAAACGCAGTTGCCTGGAGATACGGTATTAGAAAGTGTGTCCCAGATCTGATTAAACTCAAAATTGCTTCCAACATTGCCTGAACCTTGATAGGCAAGGCCTTGGGGGCCCGACGAAGAACCGCTCAGCGTGATGTTGTTGTTGGTTACTATAGCGCTGGCCACGTTCCCATTGAACAGAATTCCGTTTTGGTTGCTCGGGCTGAGACTGATGTTGTTGTACTGAATTCTGTAGTTGTTATTAACGTTACCGCCACCCACAACCATCCCGTTGCTCAACGGACTGATGATCTGGTTAAACTCCACCACCACTCCGCTATTGGTGCCGCTGTCGGTCAGGAACCCGTTCGTGCCGTAATATGCAATGTTGTCATGGAACCAGGTGTTCTGGAGGTCGAAGCCTCCAAAGCCCTGACAGGCCCCAAACATGTTGTAGGTAGAATTCCAGTTGTTGACCACGTTGAATGCGACCTCGGCCAGCACGTGGGCCACCGTAATGCCGGTGCATCCTCCCGGCGGCGGTGAGAAGCCACTCATCAGCACATATTTGATCTGGTTATTGGGCGACTGGGAGGGGGTGATGAGCCCTGAAGCCGAAATGATGATGATGGGAAATCCCTCAAATTTTATGTCGAGCCGTTCTGTTTCGCTGGACACATTGACCGCGTCAATGTGATGAATGTTGTGCCCGCCTCCATCTGACCTCAGGGTGATTGCCATAAGGTCCAAAAGAACGGAAGGGTGCAGGTTATGCAGAGCGGGATAATTAGCATCGATGAACAGGTCTGAAATCTCTATGTTGGCGGAACTAGCGTCCGTGTGGGTCCCAAAAACCGAGTTGAACCCGCTTCCGGGCTGGCGGCCTTGTGTCTCAAAACTGCTGATAAGAACATAGCTGTTCAGTTTCAGGAATGTCTGGTTTAGGCCGGAACCATGGAAATGCCAGCCGGCCCCCAGCGTGAAGCCCAGGTTGCTACCTGCTGTGTGCGGTCGATTGAAGATCCAGTCGTACTCGCCATCGGTAAGATAGTTTCCCGGCGCAAGACAAACAATCAGATTCGTAGGGCGGAAGGGAATCCCATCCTGCGTGCAATCTGATCCTCCTTCAATACGGCAGCGAAGCTGGTAGTCCAGGTTGAAAGCCACTGGATGACTGGGCCAGACCACCCGGTCTGGACGCAATGGGCTGCTTTGACTACTGCCATCGCCGAAGACGCCTTGGAAGTTGGCGGGATCGGCAAAGAAGATCCGCTGGTAGTTCGCGGGCACGGGATTCAGGTTGTAAGTTATTTTGACCGGCTGTTCTTTATCGGCGGAGTTAAATGTGTACACTCCAGCGGAAACCGAATACTGTCCCTGAGCTGGACTGGACGCCACGCGCGTAAGCTGGGCCCCAAAGCCCTGAGGCGGATTCATGTAAAACACGCTGGCGTCAGAGGTGAACGCTGAAGCCTGCCCCACCGTAATGTTGAATGCGCCGGAAGCCGGCACGGTTCCGAACTCGACCGTCTGGCCGTTGCTGCATTCCGGGTTGACCGGGAAAGATCCAAAGCCATGCCGTCCAAATGCTTTTCCGCGCCGCAGCCAGTGCATCATCGCGCTCCGGTAATCGGTAGAGCCCGACGCGCACGACAAAGTCCGCGGATAACCTGCAGACACATCCGGGTACATGCTGATGTAGTCCTGTACGGCAAAATCGGCGCTGCCCTGGCGGCCTTCACAGGGCAACCCCCAATTCAAGAAATGGTCGGCAGCACCAACGTAGTCAGTGCCGTAGTGCGCCGCTAAGTCTGAATAACGCGCCAGATAAGACTTAACATCGAATTCCAGACTGCCGCGCTTTCCCGCAGGCAGGCCGTTGTTCATGAAATCCTGCAGCGCAGCCAGGTAACTGGTGGGGACACCAGGGTTGTGAGCGATGTAATAGACCGGATCAAAAATAAAGCTGGCGCGACGGCCTTCCATCGGCAAACCCCAGTTCACCCAGTGGCTCTGAGCGCTGCTGGTGTTAATCCCAAACGCGTTTAAAAGATCTGGATAGATACCTTCATATACATTCACGTCGAATACTTCTTGTTGGGTCTGTGCCAATAAAGTTGCAGGCATGACGATTGAAACAAACACGAACAATAACGTGCGTAACCTCATGGTGTCTCCCTATTCCTTGCGGTGTGTAGATGAAGTGCCCAACCCGTCCTGCCGATTGAGAGTGTATGTGAATGGTGGTTTTTGTTTAGCCTGTCCGCTTCAACTTAAAAGCTATGTTGGCGTAGAGTACCACCGAGGCCTGATTCCCAGCGTGGCAGTTTCGGAAAACTTAATCAAACGTACTGTTCGAACGTAAGGAGGAGCAATCATGCGGTCCGCAAAGATCATACTTTGCATCCTTGGCATTCTTGGTGTTTGCGCCCAGGCGCAACGCGTTTCTGCGCAGACGCCCGCGCTGCCCAAACGCATCGTGATTGCTGCGAGCACTGTGCTGGATGGCAAGGGTCGTCTACTGCACAACACTCGCATCGTGATCGAGGGCCCAAAGATTGTCGCCATTGACCCCAAAGCCAGTCCGGTGGACTACGACCTGCGCGGCCTGACCGTATTGCCAGGCTGGATCGATGCGCATGTGCACATTACCTCGAGCTTCGGCAAGAATGGGAAAAATGACGGAGGCGGAACACCGCAAGAGGAGGCGTATCAAGCGGCCTCGAATGCGTGGATAACGTTGATGGCGGGTTTTACGACGGTGCAAAGCGTGGGGTCGCCTATGGATCTTCCTTTACGCGATGCCATCGCCAAAGGCGCGCTCCCGGGCCCGCGCATCTTGACCTCCGTCGAGTGGCTCATGGGGCGAGGCGAGCAGAGCGGGACGCCCGATGAAATCCGCTTGTTCGTGCGGAAACAGAAGGAAGCAGGCGCGGACCTGATCAAAATCCGCGCATCCGGGGGCATGCGCCAAGGCGGAATGACGCTCTCACAGGAGCAATTGAACGCAGCCTGCGATGAAGCGAAGAAGCAGGGCCTACGCACCTTGGTGCATGCTTATAGAGATGCTGTCCGCGCCGCAACGCTGGCGGGGTGCACAGAGGTCGAGCACGGTCTGGGAGCAACCGATGACGATCTGAAATTGATGGCCGAGAAAGGCACGTATTTTGATCCGCAAGCCGGGCTGTTGATTGAGACATACCTCCTGAACAAGGAAAAGTACCTTGGCACGCCCTACTTTCCCACGACACTTGAGGGTTTTGCGGCGATGGAAAAGATCCTGCCGATGAACCACGAGTTGATGCAGCGTGCGGTGAAAATTCCAGGGCTGAAAATTGTCTTTGGCACCGATGCCGTAGCGGGCGCACACGGACGCAACGCTGAGGAGTTTATCGACCGCGTACGCGACGGCGGGGTGGACCCACTGGCGGCGATGGTCTCCGCCAACTCACTGGGGGCGGAAGCGCTGGGCCTGGCCAATCAGATCGGCTCCATCACACCCGGCTTGCAGGCGGACATCATTGCCCTCGATGGCGATCCGTTGAAAGACATCACGGCCGTTCGACGCGTCGTATTTGTGATGAAGGGCGGCATCGTTTACAAGAACGCCGCGCGCGGCGCGATTCCTGCTTATGCCGGCGTCCAGCCTTGATTCGAGCGGGACGCAAGGTGTCCTGCCGCGCAACCCGGGGAGGTCATGAGCAGGAAGATCACCCGATCACCAGGTGACCCGATCTCCCGATTCTTCAGAATTTATCCCAAATGTTGCGCTGATTTGGGAGTCGCTGCTACCGTAACTATGGCGATCTCTGCGGGAGACCTCAGACCGCTCATCATGATAAAGAGGAAGGAGCAGTTATGGGACGACCTGTTGTGCATTTTGAAATTGGCTGCCAGGACACCAAGAGTACCCAAGAATTTTACACGAAACTTTTTGACTGGAAGATTAGCGTTCAAGGCCCCGCAGCGATGATTGCCGCCGAAGGTGGGGGGATCGGCGGACATATTAGCTCGCTCGGGCATGAGCCCCATCACTATACGATTTTTTATGTGCACGTGGACGATGTTGCGGCCTATCTGGAAAAAGCCAAATCTCTTGGTGCAAAGGTGCTGGTTCCGCCAGTGGAAATTCCCACGGGCACGTTTGCATGGATCGAGGCCCCGGAGGGCAACACAATCGGATTGTGGAAACCGAAGGAGTAACCGCCGATCGTAGCTCGCGATGATGAGGCGCGTGAAATACCACGCGCCAACACTTTCAGCAGACAAAAATGGGGCTTGCACCAACTGCCAGGCGCGCAGCTCCTGACTGTGGACGTGGGATGTTATTTCAAAGCTGACAATCTTTTCAAGAGTTGATCAGGGTGCATTGGCTTGGGAAGCAGTTCGAAATTGTGTCCTTTGATTCGTGCCTGGTCCAGGAGGGCCGGGGTGCCAGCCTGGCCGGAGAAGAGTACGATGCGCGTGGCGGGACAATGTTCGCGAATCATAATGGCTGTATCCACTCCATTCAGCTTTGGCATAATCACATCGGATACCACGATATCGGGACATCTTTGTCGCGCGAAATCAATGGCAGCCCTACCGTCATAAAACGCGTAGGCATGATAACCGCAACCATTCAAAATCTCGACGAGGCTGTCGGCGATGTGGCTTTCATCGTCAATGACAAAAATATATTTCAACTTGTCGTTGATCTTACGAGGTTCCGGCTGGACGTTGGACGCAACTCCAGACAAAGATGGGGCCTCTCCCAGCAAAAAAATGGGAAAAGACAAGAAACTAGATCTAGATTCGACTCTCATGGTTTTAGGCGGCGTGTTCATCAGCTACGGCAACCGGCGACGAAGGCACGAAAATACTCATTGCGGTGCCCGAACGCGCGGGATCATTACTACTGCGAAAGCGGATGCGCCCTCCTTTCTTCTCAAGCAGATCTTTTGTAATCCAAAGTCCCAATCCGGTCCCTACCGCTGTTTTTGTGGTGAAAAACGGCGTAAAGAGTTGGTGCTTGTCTTCCTGAGAAATGCCCGCCCCGTTATCGGCCACAGTGATTCGAATTCCGGGTCCGGACCTCCAATGCTGCAACGCTCGCGCTGCAATGATGATCTTTCCCCCGTCCCGGGAAGCATCGATTGCATTCGTTATCAAGTTGGACAAGATCTGCCTCAATTCGTTTGGCAGGGCGTAAGCGGTCAGATGCGGCTGGATCCGCCTTTCAATCGTCAGGCCTCTATATTTGAACTTACGATCATACAGCGCCAAAACATCGTCAATGACCTCAGCCACGGCGAACGAGATCGGCTGTGAGCTGTCCCGGAAAAAACCTAGCGTCTGGCGTGCAATGTGGGCAACGCGCCTGAGCTCCTCGTCGGCGCAACTCAGGTAACGCCTGAGGTTCTCGGACAGCCCGGGCTGCTGCTTCGCCAGATAGATGAAGTTCGTAATCGCTTCCAACGGATTGTTGATCTCGTGCGCGACAGTGGCAGCAAGACGACCGACAGAGGCCAGTTTTTCGCTGGTATGAAGCGCTGCTTCCACCCTCTTTTGGTGTGTGATGTCGCGTGCAATTTTAGCTGCACCAATGATGACGCCGCTTGGGTCCTTGACAGGTGAGACGGTCAGGGAAATATTGATCCGCTCGCCGTTTTTTCTTACGCGTACAGTCTCAAAGTGGTCGATTCGCTCACCGGCCCTCACTTTTGCCAGAATCTGAGGTTCATCGCCGTGCAATTCTGGAGGAATAATAAGCGTAATTGGCTGCCCAATCATCTCCTCAGCCTTGTAGCCGAATATCCGTTCGGCGGCCCTGTTCCAACTGGTCACGACGCCGTTCAAATCCTTACTGACGATCGCATCATCAGAAGACTCGACAATAGCTGCCAACAGCAGAGCGGCGTCTTCAGACTGATCCTTCTCAGTGATATAGCGCACCATTTCCTTTTCAAATATCATATCGAGCTTAAAGAAATCTTAGATTAAGAATTATATGTCCCAAATGAGCTTGTACTGAAGAAACTTAAGCAGAAAGTCTTAACTCTGTCTTTAGCTCAAGATGCTATTCCCAATGGCAGTGTTGCCTTGAAACAGTAAGCCGGTTCTTTAAGCTGCGTTTATTGAAGAAGTTCTCGAATTGCTTTAGCAGTGTCACAGGATGGATGGAATTGGGGAAAATCTCAAAATCGATAATCAAAATCAGCTAACATTTGACCAAAACGCTGAGCTAGGACGGTCATTCCGGCACATCGCGGCATCTTTCAATCCGGAGCTGCTCAGGCGGAAGCAAGTCCAGTTTTGAAACCGCGCCTGGCTATGCGCAATTGCGCTGCTCGCCTGCTATGTAAAGGCGCTCACCGGTTAGCAGAATTAGCGGGTGGGCTGATGACCCATCAAGCTTATGGTGACCATGGCCTAGCTCTCGGCATGAATCGATGAAAGTGTCGATTCCTCTTCCTCTTCCACCAATCCGTTAGCGCGGGCGATGGCGCTGTAGAGCTGGGCGCTGGGACGAAGCTGGCGTTCCTGTGTTTCCGGATCGAGCGAGACCAATCCAAAACGCAGATTCCATCCTTCCGACCATTCGAAGTTATCCAGCAGGCTCCAATGGAAGTATCCTCGCACGTCGAATCCACGTTGGATCAACTGGTGTACCTCGCGCACCGCGTTCTTAATGAGCCACGGACGTATCCGGTCGTCCCGGTCGGGAACACCATTCTCCAATATATAGATAGGCTTGCCCGGTTGATGCAAGCTTTCCACCGCCGCCGTAATGGCCTGCGGATGAATCTCGCCAAAGGGAGTTTGGACGCCGGGGTCGCCCTGGACAACATGGTCCGGTATATAAAGGTGGCCAAAAAGCTGCGATGCCAACCCCAAATGAAACTTCACATGGACACGGCTGTAGACATTCACTCCTACAAAATCGCAGCAGCTTTGTACCTTTCCGTTCCTGCTTCTCCATAAATTTAAGGGAAACGGCAATGATCCGTGGGAGAGCAGGCGCGCAAAGCTCATGTTAAAGCAATTGTGGTGCAGCGCTGCAATCATGCGGTCCAGCCGTGAGTTCTCGTCGGCCGGCTGAAAGACAAGATAGTTGGTCGTCCATCCGACTTGGGCCGTAGGCTGCAGACTGTGAATGACCTCGTAGGCCCGTTGATGGGCGTGTGCAATCCTGGTCAGTGCCTGGACCACGCTGCGAATCTCCCCGCGTTTTCCCGGAGGATGCTCGCCAAACACGTAGGCCAGCGCGCAGTAGACATTTGGCTCATTGAATGTGACCCAGTGGTCGCACAAATCTCCAAGAGAACTTACAACGTAGCGTGAGAATCGCTCAAACAGGGCATCGGCGTTGGGGGCGAGAAATGCCCCTTGCTCCTCAAACCATCTTGGATGGGTAAAGTGGTGCAGGCATACCATCGGCAAAATGCCGCGCTGGCGCAATGCCATGAGCATGGAGCGATAACGATGTATGGCCTCTTCATTCCATTTGCCCGGTTCGGGCTCAACCCTGCTCCATTCCACTGACAGGCGCAGCGCATTCACTCCTAACTGGCGGGCCAAGTCAAAGTCTTTTTCCGCATGTTCCCACCAGTTACAGGCAAGCCCGCTGCGCTCACCGGTCTTGATCCTGCCCATCTCTTCCCAGTCAGTCCATTGGCTGTGGCTATTCTGTCCTTCGAACTGATATCCGGAGGTGGAGATACCCCAAAGAAATCCTTGTGGAAAGATAAGGGCCGAAGGCATAGGGCGATGACGCATTATGACGGAAACCCGCGATGGGCGCAAGAAAACAACCGTTGCCGATGTTGGTTATAGTACATTTACGGACGCATGGCCATGGCGGAATTCCAGGGCGCAATTTTCGTGCTGGCTCTCTACGATGTTTGCGACGAGATCAGTCTTTCAGATTTGCGTCCTCTGATTGGCGGAAAGCAGCCTGCCCCGGTCTTTAAACATACCACGCCCGAATATGTGCGGTTTGAGCGGCCCCCGGTTGTCGAGCCGCTGGAGCCGGTCGCGCTGGAAAGTGGAGAACGATTCGATGCCACCTTGCAATACTATGATTATGGCGTGGTCAGCGTGCTGCTCCGTCTCTCGTACACCGGTAACTGGGCGGACCTTCAACAACTGGCTGGCCGATGGATATCCAGCACATCCTTTGACGAGTTGACAATCCGCCTGGTGCGGCAGCGGTTGGCAACTGTGCGTCCGGCGTTGCGTAAGCTCTACGATAACTGGCTGAGCGAAGACTATTACATCTTTCATCTGCATACATCCGCTGATATGCAGGCTTCTGACCTGGTGCGCGAGCATGGCCGTGAAATCAGCCAGATAGTCAGCGGCGAAGCGGCCCCACTTTCGGATGCCGAGCGCAACGAGACGCTGCAAGCCAGCATGTCCTACTATCCCAACGATTCAATTGTGGTCGGCTGGAATGCGGCCTTTCTTTGTGACACGGAAGCGGGCGCCGAGAGCACTACTATCCGTCTGCTCGAATACGCAAATTCCCAGCTCTTACAGTTCCGCCACTATGATGACCTTCTGACTCGCGAGTTAACCGATGCTTACCGATTCCTGCAAAGTCGTGGCCGGCCATTGGCGGGCTGGCGGATGCGTCCCGCCGCTGCCCGATTGCGCACTGTATCGCTGGAGGTGATCCAGCTTACCGAGCACACTACCAATGCCTTGAAGTTTGTAGGAGACATGTTTTCCGCCCGCTTGTATAAGCTTTGCTCCGCCAAGATCGGTGTGACGGAGTATCTGGCGTTGGTCCACGAAAAACTGCGTACCGCCGATGAACTGTACGGCTTCATGATCGAGCAGTTTCATCAGTCCCGGGGCTTCCTGTTGGAAGTGATGGTCGTCATCATCCTGATTATCGAGTTGGTATTCCTGTTTCACGGGAAATAGGACCAGCGTTCATCCGCGTTCATCCGCTTAAATCCGCGGGTAAGGTTGGGGTGCAGCTTACAGGGCTGGTCTTTTTTGCCCATGCGGAATAGATTAAGCGGCGGAGAAAACAACATGAAATTGTTCGCATTTACTCTAAGCTTCACCTTGTTTGTATCAACCATCGTCGTGGCTGCTCAGTCCGACCGCAAACACATCGTCCTGCCCCGCGAGGCCGCCAAGACCGCCCCTTTCAGTGAAGCTGTTCTGGCTGGGAACACCCTCTACCTGGCTGGACACATCGGCATTGATCCCAAAACCGGCAAGCCGGGAGCCACCGTAGAAGAAGAGTCCCGCCTGGTGATGGAGTCACTCAAGAAGACCGTGGAGGCTTCCGGACTCAGTATGGATGATATCGTCTCCATTCAGGTCTTCTGCTCAGACGTGAGTGTCTACGACGGTTTTAATTCCGTTTACCGCACCTATTTCCACGGAAATTTTCCAGCGCGGGCCTTTATCGGCTCCGGCAAGCTGCTTTTTGGCGCACGGTTTGAAGTGCAGGGAATCGCTGTAAAGAAGTAACGGGGACGTATCGTAGAATAAGCACTCTTGCCGGCGCCCGTTGAACATGACCGTCTGCGCGTTGTCATGGTACGAACGCGCAACCCTTTGAACATTGGCGCGGCTGCTCGCGCCATGAGCAATTTTGGTTTCTTCCATCTGCGGCTGGTCAACCCTTACGAGCCGTCATTTCGTGAGGCCCGCTCGGCCGTCGGCGCCTCCACAGTGCTTGCCGACGCGGAAGTTTATAGAAGCGTGGCCGACGCCGTGGCCGACTGCTCATTGATCGTCGGAACCACGGCTGTCCGTCACCGTGAATTGCAGCATCCACTTAGGCTACTGGAATCCGGCGCGCGCCTCATCCGCAAGCGGATTGCATCGAGCACTGTCGCCCTTCTATTCGGATCGGAGAAAGTTGGTCTTTCGAACGCGGACATCAGCCACTGCCACTGGCTGATGTGTATTCCCACCCACCAAAAGCACATCTCGATGAACCTGGGGCAAGCGGTAGCGGTCTGTCTCTATGAACTGGTTCGTGGTGCCGGAGCCAGGATGCAGCCGGAAAAACAGTCGCAGCCGGGCAAGCTGGAAAAACAGCCTGCCAAAGCCAGCGAGCTTGAACGGATCACAGTCATGCTACTCGACGCACTTTGCGCCAGCGGCTACCTGGATTCGCCCTCTTCCGCCACTGCTCAAGAAAAGGTTCGTCGCATGGTTCGACGCCTCAACCTGCCCACGCAGGATGCCGAGGTGTGGCTCGGCATGTTCCGGCAGATGGTATGGAAGATGCGATCAGAGAAAGTTTGAAATCGTGTTTTTTCTCGCAATTTTCTGTACCGGCCAGGCATAGAGCTTTGACCAGTTCCGGCCCCTGATTCCGGCATTCTTCTATCCCATCGCTCCAGTGCTTTATTAGCGATTGCAAAGCTCTTTCTGACTCAAAATATCCTTACAGTATCCTTGGGGTATCTGCAGGGGGTGGGGGTATTCAATAGGGCATTAACGAATTGGTAATTTTTCCGTTGGAGACTTCTAATTTGTTGGCAGCGCTGGCTTTCATCATGATTTGAACGGAGATGGACCTACTGAAATAAAGACCACGAAAGTTTGAGTCATCGCGGATGACGTTAGGATTTTGTCGAAGAGATCCTTCGCTATCGCTCAGGATTTCGCCTGCGGACTCCCGCTCCGCTCACGCCCGCAAAACGGCTCAAGTTAACGTCATCGCGGATGACGTAGGTTGTCGAAAAAATCCTTCGCTACCGCTCAGGATTTTCGGCAGGAGCCTTTCCATTGTAAGAGTATTCCTCCTCAGGAGCGGAGAAAAATTCACCCCCAAATTCTCGGGTACTTGATTCCCCCTTGTCTGTACGATCTGCACAAATCAGCGGCAAACTTTGGTTGCGGCTCGGCTGCTCTCTCTTTTCCTTCGTGGTTAAGGGTTTTGATTTCTCTTGGCTGCTAAGTGCTTAGTATTAAATGCTTTCTATGCCGATTCCTCATCTTCATCTTGAACAAATTTCTGCCCGGTAACTCTGGTTTCTCCTCCAGCAAGCTCCAGTTGAATGGGTGACTCGCCTGAATATTTTTCCACCATCTCCGCCAGCTTAAGCGAATGCGTCGCTATCCATAACTGGGAATTCTTTGCCGCACTGACAATTTGCTTGGCCAGGGGCTCGAGCAAGTCAGGATGCAGGCTGGTCTCAGGCTCATTCAGGGCCAAAAGAGCTGGAGGACGCGGGCTCATCAATGCCGCCAGCAGGCATAGGTAACGGAGTGTCCCGTCGGACAACTCGCGGGCCCGCAAAGGACGCCTCAGTCCCGGCATCCGAAGCAACACCGCAAACATTCCATTATCTTCATCGTGTTCAATCTCCAGCGAAGCGCCCGGAAGGGCTAGGCGAATGGCCTCATGCAACTCTTCCGATTGCCCAATCTCGTTGATGGTCTGGAGCGCCGCTGCCAGATCGCGCCCATCATGAGCCAAAACTGGAGTGCGCACACCGACCTGCGGATAGCGCAACGGAGATTCAGTGTCCGTGCGAAAGTGGTGGTAAAAGCGCCAGCGGTTCATCTCCGTGCACAATGCCGAAAGCTCGGGATAGAGATGAGGCTCGCGCAACTGCGACAGCACCGACTCGGTGGGCGATAGCTCTCCCGAGTAGTTCGACAACTGCTCATTGTGGTCCAGGATCCAGGTTTTCTTGGGGCTTCGTTCAAAGAAGGTCACCTTGAGACCCCGCCCGCTGTCCATCCAAACACGCTCTTCCTTGACCTCGGGATCCAGATTAAAGGCGGATCTATATTCTTTGAACTCGAATGGCTTGGGCAATCCACAGATCAGTTCGTAGGAGAAAGTGTCGGTCTTGATGCCCAAGGTCATCCGTACTGGCTCAAGACGTGTAGAGCCGAGGGACCGGCTCTTGCGCGGGCCCGCCCACAGCACTGAAGGCATGCCGCCTTCTGCTGCGATCACCTGGGCAAAGCCTCCTGCGGCCGCCTTGGCCAGCAGGAAAACTGAGTTGTAGAGATTGCTTTTGCCCGAACCGTTGGGCCCGGTCAAGACATTGATCTGCCGCAACCGCAGCCGCAGATTGCGCACCGACCGATAGCCGCTTACATGGATTTCACGTATCGCCACACAGCAATGTTAACAGGCAAACCTCTTGTCATTCTGCCAGGAAGAAGAGAAAACCGTGCGCTATATTCACAGAATCATCTCAGCTTGGAGGTTCCTTCAGAGAATAGCTGCAGATGTGATCGGTTGTTTCAAACTGTTGTTGGCGCTTTGAGTTTGAGCGAGAACCGTCTTCAGAAACGAAGAAGCTATGGCAAGGGATTGACGGCCTTCAGGGACAAAGGGATGGAACAACTGCCATACATGAGGGACGACCGGCCAGATCGTCAATTCCACCTGTACTCCAGCGGCGCGAGCACGCTCGGCCAGCCGCGTGGAATCGTCCAACAGGGTCTCATTCGCCCCCACATGGATCAACAGCGGCGGCAGTCCCTTCAGGTCGGCATAAAGAGGGGATGCCAGCGGATTACGCAGATCTCCGCCGTCCGTGTAAAGCGCTGCTGCCCGCGCCAAACTGAAATCGTAAAACATGGCGCAGCGCTTGCGGTTGGTGTGGCGCGAATTTCCTTCACCCAAAAGATCGGTAAGGGGAGAAAAGAGAGCAGCGGCGACCGGAAGCGCATCACCTTCTTCGAGCAGCTTGAGCATGGTTGCCAACGCCAAACCGCCGCCCGCCGAATCTCCGCCAATCACGATGGGCGTTGATGCTCCAACCTCCACGCGCACAGCGCGATAGGCTGCGACTGCATCGATCACTGCCGCCGGAAAGGGATTCTCTGGGGCCAGGCGGTAGTCGGGGGCAAAGACTCTAAATCCCTGCCTGGCAAAAAATGTTGTATACGGACGATGGGAGCGCGCCGAACATGCAAAATACCCTCCGCCATGCAGGTAAAGAAGCACACCTGCGCATGGCTGTGACACATCCTCGACCCATTCCCCAGGGACGCCTCCCAGAGTTGCCGAGGTGATCTGAAGATCAGCAGGGGTTTTGAACTTGCCGCCGCCCATAACGGCTCGGGCCTGTAGGGCGTCCTTGGCACGTGCCAGTCTGGGCTTAAAGGTGTGCCGCAGTACGAAACTTATGAAATAGGCTTGCCAACTTGCCATGAATGATCCTTCATTCATTATTGTCGCACGAGGCAGCTAAAAGCAAACCTTACCACACCTTACCACTGATAACGCTGATTGGACTGATGAACGCTGATCAAAGCAAATGCAAAATCTTGGGCAGAATCGCTCGGTCTGTTGAAGGGCTATATTTTGAATTGTAAAACTCGTTTTCTCCAACAACTCATCGCTAGAATCTGCTTTGCCTCGTTTGGATGTGCTTCTCGATGCGTGCAACCACTTCTTCGTGATCGATGAGCTCCCCGTGATCGGCCTGCGCTAGACCCTTCTCGACTTCACGAATAAACCAAGCGTCGTAATCCAGGAAGCGATCGATCGCTTCCTCCAACAGATCCGACGTGGGTCTGCCGGTGCGGGTGGCGAGTTGCTGGAGTAGAGCTTCTTTTTCTGGGGTAAGACGTAATTCCATAAAATTCAGTGTAACAAGGAAACATCCTCAGTCATAAGCTGATTTCGTTTAGGGCAAGCGGCCAAAAGGGAACTGTCGGCAGGCTTCGATTCCATGGAGAGCCAGGCTCCTCTCAGATCACCCGATGTCCCGATCACCCGATCCTCAGGCTTCCTCAGCGTCCAAACAAAGGATAATGACTTGCGGCTGCCATAAAGAACAGCATAGGGAAAGAGAGCACGAAATTGAGTCTGGCAGTGAGGTAGCTCAGGCGCGCCAATTTAGCCGCTTGAGGAGGCATGGTTCCTTCGATCGTCCAGTGGATCAGCTTTTTCTGCGCCCGCCACAGGATTCCCCAGACATTGAGCAGCATGAACCAGCCAAGCCCCCCGCCAATTCCGATGGCGAGCAGGCGATTGCTCTCCCATCCATGTGAATTCAGCTCGAGGTAAAGGTACGCGCCCGCTATTACCACAGCGCCGATCACCACTCCCAGCACCAAGCCGTTTCTCAGGCCCTCCGGCGGGGCCATCAGCATTCCCATCTCAATGGCGAAGACCACAGTCCAGATACCAAAAAATGTTCCGATAGCGCCACCACCACTCGTCTGAGCATTGTGGGCGTCGACGCTGACGATCATCATCCAATACCAGATTCCGGCCAGCACGGTCACTACCGAGGCCCAGCGGAACCACCATAGAGCGCGAGGCATAAGGACAGGAACAACTTTGGAACGCGTGGGTGCGTCGATCTTCGCCATAAACGGAAAGTTCACCAGGTTGAAAAAGTAGAGCAGCCCAACCCAGGTGATGCCGGCGATCAGATGGATCCAGCGCAGCACGATCTGCAAAGTGGCTGAAAAACCTTCAGGAAAAGCCACGTGGGGAGAACTCAACATCGCAAAAGTATGGGACATCCAGCCTCCATCGTTTCGATCGCGGGCAATCCGCTTTTTGGGTTCCAGCGAGACTATCTGCAAGCCCGCAGAAATACAAGAAAGCACTCAGCAACCAGCAAAAAATCTACTAACCGCGGAGATTCGCGTCCATTCGTGCGAACCTGCGTCTCAAAGTTTTTCCTTGATCAGCATTCATCAGTCAAATCAGCGTTATCAGCGGTAAGGTTTTGATGGTCCTTGGCGTCCTTAGCGGTGAAGTATTCTTGTCTTGGCATGCAAGACGTGAATTAAGGATCATCCGTTACCCGCGTAATGCGGCATAATAATAAGTATGAATGCCAAGCCACAGTTTGCCATGGAACCGGATTTCAACGAAGTCGCCGAATGGATTGAGGCCTTCGACCAGGTTGTGCAGCAGGAAGGCCCGACTCAGGGAACCCGGCTGCTGCAGGCCCTTACCCAGAGGGCGCGAGCAGCGGGTGTAGATGTGCCGGTGCAGTTGAATACGCCGTACAGCAACACCATTCCTGTCGAAGAAGAAGCGCCTTATCCCGGTGACCGCGCCCTTGAGCGTCGCATCGAGAGCCTGATGCGCTGGAACGCCATGGCCATGGTCCATCACCAGAACAAAAGAGATGCGGGCATCGGCGGACATATCTCCACCTATTCTTCTCTGGCCACGCTGCTGGAGGTTGGCTTCAATCACTTCTTCCATGCCACTTATGGCGATCAGCCGGGCGATTTCGTTTATTTTCAAGGACACGCCTCCCCTGGTGTCTATGCGAGGGCGTTTCTTGAAGGGCGTCTTTCGGAAGAGCATCTTGAAAATTTTCGCCATGAACTACGTGGGGCGCCCTCATTATCTTCCTATCCTCATCCGTGGCTGATGTCCGATTTCTGGCGTTTCCCAACGGTTTCGATGGGCATCGGCCCGCTCAATGCTATTTATCAGGCCCGCTTCATGCGCTATCTGGAAAACCGCAACCTGATTCCCAAGACGCCTCGCAAGGTATGGGCATTCGTCGGCGATGGAGAAACCGATGAGCCAGAAACCATGGGCTCGCTCACCCTTGGCACGCGCGAGAAGCTCGACAATTTGATCTTTGTCATCAACTGCAACCTTCAGCGCCTGGATGGTCCGGTACGCGGCAATGGCAAGATCATCAATGAACTGGAAGCGGCTTTCCGGGGTGCTGGTTGGAACGTGATCAAGGTCATCTGGGGGTCAGGCTGGGACAACCTCTTGGCCCGCGATACCAGCGGACTTCTGCTCAAGCGCATGGAAGAATGCGTTGATGGCGAGTACCAGAGTTTCCGCGCCAAAGATGGCGCTTATATTCGCAAGGAGTTCTTCGGGAAATACCCTGAAACGCTGGCCCTGGTCGCCAATATGACCGATGACGACATCTGGCGGCTGCAACGCGGTGGACATGATCCACAGAAGGTCTACAACGCTTACAAGCGCGCCGTGGAGCATCGGGGCGGTCCCACCGTGATCCTGGCTAAAACCGTCAAGGGTTATGGGCTGGGTACAGCGCAAGCGCGTAATGCCACGCACCAGGAGAAAAAGCTGACTGACGAGGCGCTGGCGGCCTTCCGTATGCGCTTTGAGATTCCTCTTCCGGAAAAGGCGGCCCATGATGGTTCGCCCTACCGCCCAGAGAAAGATAGCCCGGAGATCGTCTATATGCAGGAGCGCAGGCGGCAACTGGGCGGATACATGCCGGTGCGCGAGGTGCCGCCCTCCAACTTGCAGGCCCCGCCGGTTGAGTTCTTCTCCGAATCCTTGGAAGGCTCCAAGGGCCGCGCTGTCTCCACCACCATGGGCTTTGTGAGCATATTGCGGCATTTGATGAAGGACCCAAATATTGGCAAGCTCATCGTACCCATCATCCCCGACGAGGGCCGCACTTTTGGCATGGAGTCCATCATCCGCCAGGTTGGCATTTATGCCAGCCAGGGGCAGCTTTACAAGCCTCACGATCAGGACATGCTGCTTTATTATCGCGAAGAAAAAGATGGGCAGATTCTGGAAGAGGGAATTACCGAGGCAGGTTCGATGGCATCATTCACTGCCGCCGGTACCTCGTATTCCAACTACCGTATGCCCATGATTCCGTTCTTCACGTATTACTCTATGTTTGGCTTCCAGCGCATTGGCGACATGATCTGGGCCTTCGCCGATTCGCGTGGTAAAGGCTTCCTGATGGGCGGCACCGCTGGCCGAACCACCATGCTCGGCGAAGGTCTTCAGCACCAGGATGGACACAGCGTTGTCCTCTCCAGCACCGTTCCCACTTGTGCCACCTATGATCCGGCCTATGTATATGAGGTCGCCGTCATTGTTCAGGACGGCCTCCGGCGCATGTACCAGGAGATGGAAGACCTTTTTTATTACATCACCCTCTACAACGAAGACTACCCGATGCCGGAAATGCCACAAGGCTGCCGCGAGGGAATTGTTCGCGGTATTTACAAATTCAAAGCAGCGGAAGAAGGAAGCGCAACCGTGCAACTCTTCGGCAGCGGCCCTATCCTCAATGAAGCCCTGCGCGCGCAGGGCATCCTGGCGGAGAAATATGGAATACAGTCGGATGTCTGGAGTGTGACCAGTTACAACGAACTGCGTCGCAATGCTCTGGCCACCGAACGATGGAACCGCCTGCATCCTGCCGAACCACCCAGGCGGCCGTATATCCTTGAGGCCCTTGAAAGCAACGCCAATGCCGGAGGTGTTTCCGACGGTGGCGGCAAGGCGACAGGCAAATCAAAAACCGCAAAAGCCAAGGCGGGCAGCAAAGGTGCATCCATCGATGCCACTCCCATCATCGCGGCCACCGATTACATGAAGATTGTTCCCGACCAGTTGTCACCCTGGCTGGGCCCGCGCCTCGTAACTCTGGGAACAGACGGTTTCGGACGCAGCGATAACCGAGCACATCTTAGGAGGCACTTCGAAGTCAACGCTGAGTCCATCGTTGGCGCAGCACTTTCACGTCTGGCTCGTGATGGCAAATTCGATGCCGCCCGTGCCGTCAAAGCCCTCGAAGAACTGGGAGTCGATGCCGAGAAGATAGATCCTGCAAGGGCCTGAATTTTCAAATGACTGCACACCATTGCCATCGCATCGGTGCTGGGTTTTCGGTTCCCCGATCCCCCGATCACCGGACCTCCCGATCAATTATCACCCGATCACCGGACTTGTCCCGGCGAGCCGTGGATCTCCCGATCATGAGGTTCTATGAGTTGGCTTAATCCGGAGGAGTCCCATGTGCCCAAGGAATTTGCGGACCTTAAGGCACAGTTCGTGGATTTGGAAGCTCGTACCCGCAAGCCGATGGACGAGCTGCTGGCCCATAATACGATCACGGACGCATCCGGAAAAGCTTACCGCTCAGAGAGTTTCGGACATTACTTAACAGTTAGCATCACCTCGGTAATCATCTCCTTCATGGCCTTGGATGAGTGTCCCACCCTCACCAACTATCGGATGTTTTGCGAAGCCCGCGACCTGTTCCAGGAAGAAAAGGAGTACGCCAACGCTACCGACCTGCAACTCCAGGAGGCTTCGGAAAATTTTCGCAAGACCGTTACCCCTATTCCTCGCGTCGAGTGCGAACCTCTTCCAGCGGTGCAGATCCTGGAGCAATATGATCTGACCTATCACAGCCATGAGGCCCAGCCGGCTAAAGAGGCGTTTTATAAAATCGCTCAAATCGTAGTGGCCAACCTCACACCCAATGCCCGTGTTCCGAAGACCTATCTCCAGATGTTCCGAGATACCCTCGGGCTGATAGTGAAGCCCGGTTCTTCGTCCAATGGTGACGCGAGTGAGCCGGACCTGCCCAGCCTGCTCGCCCAACTCGATGCTCTCACCGGCTTGAAGAAGGTGAAGGACGAGGTCCACCAGCTCACCAACTACATCAAGGTAGAGCAGATGCGCAAAGCCAAAGGGCTCAAGACATCGGATGTCTCTTTGCACATGGTGTTTTACGGAAATCCCGGCACCGGCAAAACCACCGTGGCCCGCTTGGTCTCCAAAATCTATCGGGCTTTAGGCGTGGTCAGCAAGGGACATCTGGTGGAGGTAGACCGCGCCGGGCTGGTCGCCGGCTACGTGGGCCAAACGGCGCTCAAGGTCCGGAGTGTGGTGGAAAAGGCTTTAGGCGGAATGCTCTTTATCGACGAGGCGTACTCCCTGGACGCCGGGAGTGGCAACGATTTCGGCGGCGAAGCGGTTGAGACCCTGCTCAAGATGATGGAAGACCGCCGCGACCAGTTTGTAGTGGTCGTGGCAGGCTATCCCGTGGAGATGAAGCGTTTTCTTTCTTCCAATCCCGGCCTCAAGTCAAGGTTCAATAAATATCTTGAATTTGACGACTATTCTCCGGAGGAGCTGATGGCCATCTTCGAAAGCTTCTGCCGCTCCACCGATTATCAGGTCAGCCCCGAAGCCCATAAAGTGATCGAAAGCACCTTCCTGAAAGCCTTTGCCCTCCGCGACAGCACCTTTGGCAACGCCCGTTTCGCCCGCAACTTATTCGAGAAGATCGTAGAAAATCAGGCCAACCGCGTAGTCTCCCTCGATGGCGCCGATCAAGCCGCCTTAATGCAGATCAGTCCCGAAGACGTCCCCGCAGCAGCGGGAAAGACCGACGGACGCGCGCCCTGAAGTGCGCGCGCCCACTGCCCTGTGGGTCGTCAGGGCTCTTGCTCTTGATGCTCTTACCGTGTTTCGTCACCGACGTTGATGCGCCTCTCGGACGTATGCCCATCCGCGGAACGTATCTGCATGACCCTAAGATTGCCCTGGACCTGAAGGTTAACGTCGATCCATCGGTTGGCGCATTGGTCGCTGAAGAAGTGCTGACCGTTATTCAGACTAATGACGGTATTGACCCTGTACCAATGGTTCACGCTCAAGCTTGCCGCAAAGAAGCTCGGACTGGGAGAGGAGTTGGGGTAAGTCCAGGTGGCCGTGAAGGGGCCCCCGCCCGGAACTATCGGCCCGCCTGTCCCGGAAGTGCCAGTGCCGCCGTCCTCTAAGTCGAATTTGATAGTGATGCTGGTGATGAGTGGATTCATTGCGTGCAGGTAGCTTAGGTAGGCTAGCATCTGAGCGTTGAAGGCGGCGGTGGGCTGAAATTTCAGCGTGTAGGGAGCGGAGATTCCACCCGAGCCTTGATAGAACATCATGTCCTTCAGCATCGTCGAATTCCACGGTGGGCAGCAGGGATCGACAGGAGGCGGTTGAGGATCGCAATCAAATCTGAGGGTGACAAGGATGTACTCCCCGGTGTTCCAGTCCACGCTCGCATTTGGGGGTGCAAATGGCACAACCACCGAGCTTGAGGTGAACGTTGCTCCGCTGGAAACGTAGGCAGCCGAGGATTTATTGGTTGTGACCGTCATGCCGACGATGTGCGCCTTGCTCTGGCAGGGGGGTGGAGGTATCGGAGTGAGACCACTGAAAGTAAACTTCGAGCCTGCGCCGTATGTTGCTGGGCCGGAAACAAAGTCAATGCGGATGGTGTTAGCGCCGAAGTCTATGTTCCATCTGGGCGCAGGACCCGCAGCATGCAGAGTAGGCCCTGCGTTCGGCAATTCAATTCCTGTTCCGACCACCGTTGATACCGGTCCATGGAAGTCATTGTTCAATAATGTTCCGACTGTAACACCCATGAGACTTGAGCGAGAACAGTTGCACTCCACCTGCGCGTTGGCGGAAATTGAAAGCCCGGCGAAAAGGCAGAAAGTGACTATCGTAGTAGCGATTCGTGAATAAAACATTTTTATCTCCTTGTCGGGAAATGATTGGGTGACCAATCTTCCCAATTGGCGCTGGTTTAATAGGCAGGGAAGCGGCGCCTTTCTAACTTCTCCGCCGAATAATCGAACTATTAGGAAGCCGCCCAAACCGTTGCAGCCTTGAAGCTGGTCTGGGTTCTGGCTTCCATGGGTTGACTTTGGGCCAACGGGTGGAACTTGTACATGGACAGCGAATGAATAAGGGATGGAGTCTGGGTGAACAGCTAAGTTGAAGATTAGGACAGGCTTAGCAAGCTAACTGGATAGCTGAAACAAACAAATCATACTTGGGCGTGGCCGGATTCGTGCTGTATTTGCCGCTGACCAATTCCTTTTGACCTTCAATCAACCCACTAATCAACGGAATTGGGCAACCAGATAGGAAAGGGCCGCAAGGTGTGGAGCAAGTGGCCCTGCCAGCGGGAATTGACGCTGGAGGCCTTACAGCAGGCAGATCCTCCCACAGATGTCCCCGCAGCAGCAGCGGGAAAGACCGCTCCGGCTTAATTATGGTTCACTTAAAGGAATGGGAGTTGTGTTATTGATCAGTGGGATACCTGCTCCCGCCGTTGTTGCGCGTCGCGCATCCACTGCGCCATCTTCTCGTCCTTCGCAGCCACAGATGCCCAACCCACCGCGGTAGCGTCCCAGCGATAATCGTGGATCGTCATGTCGATGCCGCGGTCGATGAGGAATTGCATGGCTTCGAAATTCTTGTGCCATACCAGCTCATGCAGGATGCTGGCGGGCTCATGCGAGCTCCAGTCTGTGTTGATATCGGCCCCGTGCGCGAGCAGAAAGTCGGCGATCTCGAAGTGGTTGTTCATGACAGCAAAGGCGAACGCGGTGTCGAGGACCTGCTGCACATTGGGCTCGTCCCATACCAGGTTCCCGCGGATCCAGTCATCGTTGGCGGGAAAATGTTTCGCGAGGTCGCCCAGGGCAGGCCTGCCCGCGGCGTCGAACCAGCGTCTCACCCGTGCGAAGTCCCCGCTCCCGGCAGCGTGCGGCAGATCGTCGGGCAGGGGCCAGATCCGCTGCAGCATTGGAAGCAGATGGGTCTGCGCATACGTGAACGCGTGTATATATGCCCTGCCGGTCCCGTTGTAGGTGGTGCCCGAGGTTGGCGGCGGCACGGGACTGTGCAGCACGGCCGGATCGAGGTCAAGAAGCGCCTTAAGGAAAGCTGCGCGGTCCTTCAGCGTCGCCGCCGTCCGCTCGATCAAAGCAACCTGGAATTTCACGGATGCGTCGGAGAGCAGCCATGCGTCGCGCCGCAAGCCCTCGACAAAGGATGCCAGGTCGCCATCGTCCATCGCGCGTTGGATCTGTCGCTCGACAAACGTCTGCCAGAGCATGAAGGGACTGGGGTCGTGGACGTCGGGCCTGTTTTCGATGAAGTACTGGATAAATTTGGAACGTCCCGGCCCGCCATCGATCCGCCTGCCCAACTCAGCGTCGAGCGTGATCGACCGGTCCAACAGCAGCGCCGCTACGGTCGCGTGCTCGAAATGGCACGCAAATGTGAACGCTTGGTTCATCGCAGCAAGATCGTCGGCATTCGTATCGAGGCGCGCACGAACGCCCTCGGCATCGCCAAGCGCGGCAAGGAACTTCAACGATCGAGGAAGAAGGCCTCGGCGGTGAAAGAGATCGATCAACCGCCTTGCCCGGGAACGGATGAGGCCTTCGCATACCGATGGCGCGACCATTGCGCCGGCATCGAGCAGGAGTTCGGCACATGCCAGGCGCGTGAAGCGCTCCTCGCGGAACCCGTCGCCGCTGTCACCGAAGGAACCGGTAGCCATCCCGAGCAGCCCGCCGTCGTTTTCATCCGCCTTCCACGATAATAGCGCCGGGTGTTCCGCCACGAGCTGCCGCAGACCTTCAACGTCGTTGTCATGGATAATGCGGCGGGCCTCGGATGCGGCCCACTCGAGTCCTCTGCCGAGGCGCTGTTTTACTTCTTTAACTAGGTCTTTCCAGCCCGGAAACCCGTATTCGCGCGCCAGCACCAACTGGGCGTCACGCTGTGACAACGGCAGCTTTGCTTTTGGCAGCTCGGCACGCGCCCGGGCGATGGCGTCCGCATTACCGGCAACGATGTCGTGCGCTAGTTTCTTTGCTTGCTTGCGCAGGGATTCCAGGGAGGGACGAACAGGAAGCTTCGATGTGATCACGGGGATCTCCTTTCATGAGCGCCTGTGACCCGCTGATACAGGCTGAAAGAAGATTCAACGCACGTTGTCTGAATCGAAGCAGGTGGGATTTGTTCCCTTGCCGCGGGCCGGTGGTGCCCTGTCGCACACTGCACGTAGTATCGGCTACTTGCAAGGCACTGTCAAACCGTAGTCTTATCCAATACAAGATGAGCCTGGAGGAGATGGCACACTGAGTCGGGCCCAGGGGACGCGGCTGATCCAGCGTTATGCCAAGACCGGCAAAGTTGCGGTGACAGTCTATCGTCGGCACCGTTTTCCCCAGCGTTATACAGCGGCCGATGTGGAACTGTTGGCCCGCGTGGATGAGGCCCATGAGACCTTGAGCGGCCCAGCCACGCGGCGCATCTTAGAGCGCGAATACCAACAGTTCGGCCAGAAAGAGTATCAACGGCTGGCCTCCATCTCGGTGGCGCATCTGTACAACCTGCGGCAACGACCCAAGTACCCTGAATATCATGGTGCTACCCGCAACAACTGAGAAGCCAGACCTGATCCCTTCTTCGCCCTTGCGGGCGGTCCGGGACAAAGCGCCACAGAGACGTACCCACTTGACGGCTATGTTCCCAAAATAGGGAACAAATCAGTCTCTATCGGCGTCTAAGTCGCTGTCGAGTCATCACAACCGGTGGTTCCCACTCAAGCAAAACGGAGATCAAATGGCGCAAGCACCAAAACTAGCAGCATTGATTTTGCTTTTGGTTACCGGACTCACAGCTCAGACCGTGAATGGGCCAGCGAAAGGAACACTGGTACTTGAAGGCGGGGCCGCAGTCCCGGAAGTTGCGCGACGTTTTGTGGCACTGGCCGGGGGCGCTCATGCCCACATTGTTTTAATTCCTACAGCGGCAGATGAAGAACAGATCTCGTCGGAAGCTCTCAAGGGCTTGGTAGAGCGGCTCAAACTGCTTTTTGGCGTGCAAGATCTCGTGGTGGTCCACACCCGAGACCGCAAGATGGCTGACTCGGAGGATTTCGTTGCGCCGTTGCGGCGGGCCACCGCCATCTGGTTTTCTGGCGGCAAGGCGGGACAGCTAGTGGAGCCTTACCTGGGAACACGCACCCAGCGAGAATTTGATGCTTTGCTCCAGCGTGGTGGTGTGATTGGCGGCGATTCGGCGGGCGCTCTGGTCATGGGGACCGTGATGTTGCATGGAGCAACCGTCAGCGGTGACCGCCAGGTGGTCGTTCCCGGCCACGACCGTGGATTCGGATTTCTTAAGGATGTTGCCGTGAACGCCCACGTGGTCCAGAGGTCGGTCGAGGAGCAACTAACCGCAGTGGTTGCTGACCACCCTGGTTTGCTGGGCATCGGGCTCGATGCCAGCGCCGGCATCGTCGTGACCGGGGACGAATTTGAAGTCACCGGACGGAGCGTTGTGCTGGTAACGGATGGAAAGAGCCACGATGGAGCCTCCTACCTGGAACTCGTCCCCGGAGACCGCTACAACATGAAAACCCGAGTTGCATCGTTGCTTCCACCGCAGCAGAGACGAGAAGTCCTAGCCCGGCCAGAGATGTCCCATCGCGGACCGGCGGTCTCCAAGCAACTGGAAGGAGACTGGCAAGCAACCGTAGAGCAACCGAACTGGCCAACATTTCAATATGTTTTTCACTTAAAGAACCTGCCCGATCATACGGTGCTGGCGAAGATGGAGACTATCGAACCAAAGTCCGGACAGAAAGGCGCCACGATCACTTTCAGCTCTATCAAGCAAGATGGTCCGCAGATCGAGTTTGTTGGGTGGGGAGCCGAGTTGACTCAACCGCTATTCAAAGGAACACTCAACCAGGACGGCACCGAGATCAAAGGCACTCTTGTGGCGCGAACCCCAATTCCGGTTACCCTGAAAAAAGTGCCAGGCGGTTCAAAGCAAGCGCCATAGCCTGCGATGGATGCAAAGGTAATGGAACGGTCTTGCCTTCTGCGTTTGGGCTTTCAGGTCTATGGTTACGTTCTTTAGATGGGATCGTTCAACAATCTTCAGCTTAGTCCTATGAACGTCGCGATCGGTTCCCACAAGCCGGCTAAGACTTCCCAGGACTAATCTCACATCGCCGACACGTTTGCCTAATTGGGATTTGCGTGGTGTTTGCGGATTCCAGGCATAAAAGGATGCGCTTTGCCAGCGTACGAGCGCCAACCTGACTAGTTGCTTCTTCTAGAAGTAGACGGTTCGGGCGAGTTTATTTTGCAACTTATTGGGTTGTTCAGAACGAAAAAAATCGTCTAAATTACTTGTTCCGTAGCGGGTGGGTGCGGGAAATCCGGCTCATCATCTATGATGAACCATATCCGACTTCTCCAAACGGTAAGGCGTTGGGCCAACGGATGGCATCTTGCTGTGCGCAGGAGATCAACCTTTGGCTCGCCTCGCCGATCCGAGCGCGGCATTGTGCAATCGCGGGGGCGTATCTTTTGAGAATCGAACCTCAAGCTGTCGAATCACGACCACACAACGTCCTCGCAATTGACGGACATTCCCTTCTTTACAGAGCCTACTTCGCGCTCCCGGATACAATTCAGGACCCGAGCGGACGCCCCGTGAATGCGATTCACGGTTTCGTCACCATGCTTTCAAGGCTCATCAAAGAGCACCACCCCGATGGTCTCTTGGTCGCATTCGACTCGCCATGGCCGACACTTCGGCACTCGATTTTTCCGCCATACAAGCAGAATCGAGCTGCGCTTCCCGCCGCACTCCTCGCCCAAGTACCTCTCCTCCAGACGCTTTTGCGACGGACCGGTATCTGCGGCGTCGCCCTGCCAGGATACGAAGGGGATGATATCCTTGCCTCCTTTGCGGAGGGCTGCGCAAGGCAACAGGCGACGATACTCCTTGTAACAGGGGACCGTGATCTCTTTCAACTAGTTCGAGATCCGTGGATCAGAGTGCTGTACACAAGGCGAGGAGTGAGCGATACGCAAATTCTCGATGAGGCCTCAGTCAAGCGACTCGTGGGCGTTCCTCCTTCCCGATATGCCGACTTGGCGGCTTTGCGAGGTGATCCTGCTGATAACATCCCCGGCGTTACGGGAATCGGTGAGAAGAGCGCCGTTGCGCTCATCGGCTCCGCACCGTCATTGGAAGAGCTCTACATGCATCCCGAGCGCCTTCCCCGTGGACTGGCAAAGAAACTAATCGCCGGGCGTGAGACTCTACTCTCCAATCGTGAGCTCATGCGTCCGCTCACTGCCATTCCTGTGAACTGGGACACCGAGCCGATTCGCCTCGCAATCGATGTAGCCGCAGCGAAAGAAGCTTTCGCCGAACTCGGCTTGGCGAAGGCGTGTGATGCACTTCTGTCCGTCTGGTGGCAGTTGCATCCGCCCCCCACGTGCGCCGCTGCCTCGCCGAGAGTCGGCGGTCTATTTCCGCGAACGAAGAGGGTCTGTCTTGTTTCTTGTTCTGCCGATAAGACCGAGTTCGAGGCCAACGCCGAAGATCTCTACATCTCGGCGCTGTTCAAGAAATCGCGTGCGTGGGCGGAACTTGCGGGGGAACCCTGGTATATTCTGTCAGCAAAATACGGAATGGTCTCTCCCGACACTTCTCTTCGTCCCTACGATACATCCCTTAAAAATGTATCCCCACAGGAGCGTGAACGTTGGGGAGACCAAGTCATGTCTCAACTGGGCAAGGTAGCGTCTCCGCCAGACCTCGTGTTCTTGCTGGCTGGTAGCACCTATTCGGCTGCGATTCTCAAGCGGCTCGTTGATGCAGGGTACCGTGTCGCCCAGCCGCTTGAAGGAATGTCGATTGGTAAGCGACTCCGGTGGCTCAATGCTGCAGTTGAAACGGGCAGGGGAAGCGCGGATTTGGAGCACTTTTACCAGATTCTTACCACACTCGCATCGGACATGGGAGGCCTTCAATCTCTTGCTCATGCCGATTCACGCGCTTGGCCTGAGCGCGGCGTTTACTTCTTTTTTGAATCCGGGGAAAATCGTCTGTGCAGTACTCGACCACGCGTAGTTCGCGTCGGAACCCATGCCGTAAGTGCCAATTCGAAAGCGACCCTGTGGAATCGATTGCGCACCCACCGTGGCGTTGCGGAAGGGGGGGGCAATCATCGCTCATCAATTTTCAGATCTCACGTCGGCGCCGCCATAATTCGACGCGACTCCCGCGTCGGTGAATTTCCAGATTGGGGCGACCAGTCAGCCGGAACGTCAGCCAATAAGAGCTTGGAGTCGGAACTTGAGAGGCTAGTATCAGCGACGCTTTCGAGAATGCAGGTTCTCTGTATTCAGGTCCCCGATAACCCCGGTCCACGCAGTGATCGCGCATATATCGAACGGAACGCTATCGCTATACTGTCCAAAGTGGGGTCGCGAGTAGATGTTCCGAGCGCTACATGGCTGGGTAGATCGAGCACACATCCATCGATCAGGAAGAGCGGGTTGTGGAATGTTAATTACGTTGATGAACCGGGGTGGGACCCTCAGTTTCTGGAGGTGTTCGATTACTACGCCCGGGCAACAGTCCATAAGGTGCCTACCATAGCGGGCTCAGTTGCACCGCTGGGATGGTGGCACCGAGTACGATCGCATGATCAAACGACCTTCAGCTGGAGTGAAGAAGATGACGACGCTGGGAGATACTGAACGACGTCTGCTGCAGCGATACCCTAGGGCAATCGCACACATGCGCTGGCAGCTTCGCGCAAAGCGTTTCGGAGTGGTTTTTGGGGCGGGCGCCAGCCGGGACTTAGGCTTCCCCACATGGGAGGGCCTAGTTCAACGCGTTGCCGAGAGTCCCGAAGTCGACGGCGCCACCCTTATGAAAGAAGTTCGAAAGCCGCTGCCAATCGTCGCCGAAGTTGCTTTTCATGCATTTCGTCAACGGAACATCGATCAGGTTCGAGCTATTTCTTCGAATGCCAATGACGTTGACCGCTTGCTAACGGCCCGCTGGATCGATTTGATCCACCGCTGTCTTTACGCTGGAGTGCCGGAATCAGTGTCGACGCTCTACGAGCGGGACACCGTGTATAAGCACCTTCTTCCTGTCGTTAGAGAATCCCCAATAACAGTCAATTACAACTACGACGACACACTGCAGCGGTTCCTTCTTCATACACGGACGGGGGTGGACCAGGACCGTGGCTTCGAGACGATCGTTGATCCAAACCTGCAGCACAGCGCATCCAACAGCGTTTTGTATCATCCGAATGGCTTCCTGCCAAAGGTCCATCTGGAAAGAACTACAGACAAGATCGTCTTCAATGACGGAACATTTGCGGATCAAATCAACGATTTTATGATGGGCACCTTCAGTTCTATGGTGCATCATCTGTCGCAACACACGTGGCTTCTTGTAGGCCTTTCGCTCAGTGACGAGACATTGCGGCATTTGCTCCACAAGAGCGCTCTCCTGAACCCGGGTCACTACCACTATCACGTGGAGCATTGCCCGACAGCAGTCGACACGCCGACGTCCGCCATAAAGGGTCAGGCGGAGGCAAACTTCGAAACCTATAACCTGATTACTCTGTTCCTTGATAGCAATGAAATTGCCGGTCTGGGCCACTGTTTGGTGGCCCCGAGTGGTGACTTGAGGGCACTGGCTGAAGAGACTAACGTTCGCCTCTCTTATACCTTTTATCTCACCGGAGTGCCTGGGGTTGGTAAGACTACGTCGATGTCTCACTTCAAAAACCTCGCCACTTGGGACGAATGGCTTGAGGAACGTCTTCCGGAGATGGCCAAGCCGTTTGTTGCCCTCACTGAAGAGGAAAGGCTTAAGGTCGATGCGTGGATCATGAAGCAAGTAGGTCTCAAGAACAGACGTCTACTGGATGCTGAGCGAGAGGACGGTATTGGCATCACGATTGTCGATCGTTGCGTTCCGGATGCGGTCACGTTCACGCAGCCAGAGGGTTGGCGCGACAAGGCGCAGGCTGTTCTGAATTCGGTTTCACCCGGGTCCTCGAAGCGGAGTGTTCATCCGGGCCACGTGCTTCTTCTTGTTGGTGATCCGAAAGAAATAAAGATCCGAGCCGCCACTAAGAACAAGCAAACCAAAGAGAAATATACCGACGGCATGCAAAGAGCGCTTCGGTTGCTTTATGGCAAAGATGGCGTGACGGAGGTCGATGCCACGAACATGACGGTGCGTCAGGTGGTTAAGCAAATTGCGCGCATCATTCATTTGAGTGAATACAGCGAATGCAACCTACAAAAGCGCCTTGAAGATGTCCGAGATGGCGTTATTGTAAACACCGAGAAAATTGAGTTGGGATAATGAATAACAAGCCGTCATTTTACGTTGCTGCACCCTTATTCAGCGATGCGGAACGAACCTTCAACCTCACGCTTGCGGATCAGCTAGAACCTCACTTCTCGATATATCTGCCGCAGCGCGACGGGCTTCTGCTGCGCGATTTGCGGGAAGCCGGCGATGATTCGCAGGTCGCGAGGCAGCGCATCTACACGATGGATGTGGCCGCAATCAGATCATGTGACGGCCTTCTGGCAGTCCTCGACGGACCTTCTGTGGATGAGGGGGTCAGTTTCGAGCTTGGCTACGCGACGTGCCTCGGAAAGATTTGCGTCGGCCTGGCGACGGACTCAAGACGAGCAACGGGATATTTCAGAAACCCGATGTGGGACTGTGCACTTCAGAAAGTGTTTGACTCAGTCCCTGATTTGCTGGACTGGGCTCGTACGTTTGCCCGAGTGGGTTCCGGTCATCCAATTGGTTCTGACCCTAATGGAGTAATTGGATAATCAGCCGTAAGTGAGAACAGGACTGCGAAAATACAAAACCACGATAGGAACATGATCCCGTTTATGGGAACAGTGTGGGAACAATAGCCGCTTCCACCGATTCTTACAGGCCTTTTTGGGGCGACCAGGACCTTGTAAGTCTTACGTTTACGTTAGAACGGAAAAATGGCATAGCAGAGGTCGTCGGTTCGCCTCTGAGACCATCACGTTTCCCGTGGGCTGTGAGCCCGTTGACGCCCGCAACCCTCATTCTTCGCTATCTTGTTTGCGGATTGTTTGCGGATTTTTCCGCAGTTGTCTGTGTTTTACTAAGTTAAGTCATTTATCTTCTTTGTTCTCAATGGGCTCGGGCTGGCTCTGGATCGGCATATCGTCAACGGCGCAGCTATTCGACCTCTCAAAAGCTGTCGCACCACTGAAAAGGCTGGTGTCTGCCGGAGCATTGTGCAAATCGGTAACGAGAGACGCCCTTGTGACCAGTAACTGAGCAGTTCCAGTATTATCGGCAACCCTTCCATAACGGATGCGTTCAGGTACGCTTGAACCAAGCGGACTCCGATGACAAGTTTGAGCGCTGCTATCAGCTCATGGAAACCCACGACCGTAGGCTTTTGGAGGAGTGGATGGCGAACTGGAGCGCTGGCCACGGAAAGGTATGGTTTACGGTGTTGACTATGCCAAGGGCAGTGTAGCCGCCTCCCAATGCTCCGGACGATTCATGAAAATGCGAAATAGAGAGAAAACTCGTCATCCTGACGGTCTACCCGCGCGCCAGCTCGGGTAGACCGGAAAGACCTCGCGTTTAGCCATGAACTGCAAAAAGCTGAAAATGCCTAAGCTAACGATATTTACCCCTTTCCGGCAGTTGTTAACACCCAGCCCTTTATTTGCGTCTATCATGACGAGGTGAAGGTCCGCCTTGATGGCTTCAGCACCGGGAGACAGAGTTGAGCTACTCGCTGGAAGCCTGGAACGTCAGGCCGTGAGCGACTGGTCCACTGCGGATACGCGTCATGACACTGGCGATGACGCACGGCTCGTAGAAGCTGCGCGCCAGGGTGACCGTGCGGCATTTGGCCTGCTGTATGACCGGTACGCTCCCATGGTTCATGGAATTCTGCTGACACGCGTTCCGCTGAGCGAAGTAGATGATCTCGTTCAGGATGTATTTCTCCAGGCGCTCCCCCGGCTCCACACCCTCCGCGACATCACGCGCTTTGGCGCCTGGCTGGCTGCAATCGCCCGCAATCGCGCGAATGATTATCACCGCCGGTCGGTGGAAGAGGTTGAGCTTACCGAGGACATGCCGCAAAACGAAGGCGAGAGACGGGCCGCTGGCGGTGCGTATGACGCGGAAGCTGTAGCCATTCTCTCTGCTATCCGCAGCCTCCCGGAAACTTACCAGGAAACGCTGCTGCTGCGACTGGTGGAAGGCATGACCGGGCCGGAGATTGCCGCACGCACGGGACTGACCCACGGTTCGGTGCGCGTCAACCTGTATCGAGGCATGGAACAATTGCGCAGTAAACTCGCGCAGATCTCGCCCCGCCTCGCGCCAGACACGGCGAAAGGGAACAGGTCATGAAACAAGATTATTTATGGGATGGTTCCGGCGAGCCCGATCCTGAAGTTCAAAAGCTCGAAAGCGCGCTCGGCAAGTTGCGTCATACGCGCCCGGCTCCGGCGTTTCCTGAAATCGCGCAAACCAGGCCGCAAGCGGGCCGGTGGCGGCTCTTTCCGCGGCCTGGGTGGCTGAGATGGGCGGCAGCAACCGCCATCCCACTGGCAGCCGCGCTGGGGTTCATATTGCTGCAGCCAAAGCCTGCTCTTGTGCCGCCAACTTCCGTATCGCCAGCCGGATGGGACGTGACCCGCGTGGAAGGCATGCCCCGCGTGGGAGCAGAGGCCATCCGCACCGCCAATGGAACGGGAAAGCTTGGTGTTGGGCAACTACTGGAAACCGACAGCTTGTCGAAAGCCCGCATCCGGGCGGAAGAGACTGGTGAGATCGATGTCGAGCCGGATACGCGTCTGCGTCTGCTGAGCAACGGAGCAGGAACCAAGCGGCTGGCGCTTGATCGTGGAACCATTCACGCTTCCATCTGGGCGCCGCCCGGAGAATTTGTCGTCGATACGCCTTCCGCGATTGCAGTTGACCTGGGATGCGTCTACACGTTGCATGTGGATGATTCCGGCGACGGCCTCTTGCGCACTACTTTGGGATGGGTCGGGTTCAAGCTGGACGGGCGCGAATCCTTTATTCCTGCCGGCGCTGCCGGTGTCACGCGAAAGAAGACCGGACTGGGCACGCCCTATTTTGAAGACGCATCCCAACCTTTCCGCGCGGCCCTTGCCGGATTTGATCTGGCAACCAGCACTTCCGCGGAGCGTGCCGTCGCTCTCCGGTTTCTGCTCTCCCATTCCCGCAAGCGTGATGCTCTCACGCTGTGGCACCTGCTTTCGCGTGTCGAAGACTCCGAGCGTAGGCGCGTCTACGACCGCCTGGCGGAACTTGTTCCGGCGCCTGGCGGAGTGACACGCGAGGGCATTCAACGCCTTGATCGAAAAATGCTCGACCTTTGGTGGAATGAGCTGGGGCTCGGTGATATCGCTGTGTGGCGTCATTGGGAGCGCGCATGGCCACAGGCGGACCCTGTTAAACAATAAACGTTAAAATAATAAAGGGTTCAGCACAATACTGTTCACTTTAAGAGTGCAGATTAAAAAAAGCGTTCTTCATCCCGAGAGTCTGCCCGCGCGTTCAGCGTGGGCAGGCTGGAGTTTCTACGTTTTAGTAAGACATGTGGTCTGCAATGAGTCCCGCCAGGGACGTATGACAGTAGCCCACCACGGTTCGGCCTGCGAGAAATTCTGGAATCGAGAAACTATGGGGCCGAACCGTGGTGGGAAGGTTGTTCATCATAGAGGAAAGTCCCGCTAGGGACGGTTGAAACTATGTCGCATAGTCATTTGTGCTGTTTGCTGCACGTGGTATTCAGCACCGCTGAGCGGCGGCCTCTGATTCGGGAAGGGATGCGAGATCGTCTGCATGCCTATTTGGGTGGAATTGCTCGCGAGAATGCGATGGTGGCCCTGGCCGTAGGGGGCGTAGCGGACCATGTCCATCTGCTGCTTTCCTTACCACGGACCATTTCCGTGGCGAAGGCCGTCCAGCTATTAAAGGCGGGGTCGTCAAAGTGGATCCATGAGTGCTTTCCAGAGATGAGAAGATTTTCGTGGCAGGAAGGGTATGGGGCTTTTTCGATCGGAGTTGCTCAACGGGAGAAAACGGTGGCTTATATCCGTGCCCAAGCCGAACATCACAAGCAGATCAGTTTCACCGACGAATTCAAGAAATTTCTATCTGCACACGGTCTACAAGAGGAGGAGCAATGACTCAACCGTCCCTTGCGGGACTGGTGTCGCGTTTTGGGAAGATACCCAGCACTGGGTTCGGCCAAGCGCGGTCTTGGAGAGGCCCAGATTTTTGCGGGCCGAACCGTGGCTGGGCTACTTTCAAGCGTCCCTTACGGAACTTTTTGCAACCGCATTTATCTTGTTAAAAATGTAGAAACTTCCAGTGCCCGCGCGTCAGCACAGGCAGGCCGGAGGAACCTTGCGTTGGATCGTTGACCCAAAGGTTCCGAAACTTCTTAAGTAAACGGTATTGCGGGTTAAACAATAAACACTCCATTGTTCGCTATACTTCTTCTCGCGATAGCATCGCGCCTGCCAATCTTTCTCAAAACACTTCCAGGCTCGTCCCTTGTTAACAGTATTGCCATCCCTTGCGTCTTGAACTACATGCAGGAAGAACCAGGAAACTGCATTAAGAAACCATCGAGGAGGTTACCCATCATGAAGCTGTCAACGCGTTCTTTGCCACGATCGATTGCAGCCGCAGTGCTCTTTTCCCTGGCCCTTGTAATCACGACGGTCGCGGGGCCGCCGTTGATCTGCCATCCATTTGACATAGGCAATGCAAAGTCCTTGCCCTGGGTGAGCGACGGCTGGAACCTGTCTGGAAACGAAAATTACGATACGAAGGCTCTGGCCCGCGACACGCTGGCCATCCTCGACGCAAATCCACCGGTCATCGTGCGTATGGAAACTTTGCGCCGGGCAACGCTTTATGCGCGCAAAGACCCGCTGGCCGCGAAAGAGCTGCTGACAAAACTCCACGCGCGCGCGAATCGGGCAGAAACCGCAGGACACCCGGACGCTTTTGCGCTGTTCGACTTGGGATATCTTGTCGCGACCTATAAGGAATGGATGGGCAAAGACCAGAACCCGGCCGCAGGATTCGACGGCTATAAACTGGTTAGCAATGCTCTCGCTCTTCATAAACCAGATCCAGAGATGGAATTTGCTGCCGCATTGATCACCCTGCACGGTCCCGAAAAAGATCATCTGGAGCACGTGCAAAAGGCAGTCGAAGGCAGCAGGACAGATGACCTCCTGGCGCGGAACCTCGCAAGCCATTTCATGGGAAATGAAAAGCATGCCGCCCTGGAGGAGCCTGCCAAAAACACATCTGCAAAAAGAGCAGTGAAATGAACCGCAGAGATTCGAATCCCGTCGCATCTGTGCGGGATTCTCGTTGGGGAGGGGCAAAAAATGAAGTCAATTGTATGTTCTGCCGCAGCAGTTCTTGTGATTATGCTCTGCCTGGGAGTCGTGAATGCCAGCGGGCCGATAGCCGTTTACGCGCTGGTGGATAGGGTGACGTTCGAACCCAGCGCGGACAAGCCGGAGCGTATCCGGATCTCGGGTGTCTTCATCACCGCCGAGGAACGCTCCGATGTATATTCGGCGCCGCAACGGGGATACCTCTATTTCGGATTGCCCAGAGACAATGAGGAACTCGCGCGGCGGGAATGGGCAGACCTGAAATCTGTCGTCGGAACGCGTCAGGTGGTGGGACTTGGATCCAGTTGGCACACCAAAGTCCGCGTCTGGAAACCGGATGAGGAAGCGAAGTCCCCGGACAGCTATCCGATGGGAAACGGCCTGGTCAAAATAAATCCCGAGCAGCCGAGGGCCAGGGCGCTGCTCGATTATAGAGACCGCTGAATCGGAATGGCATCGATCGCAGGACATTACGGACGGACGGGAACCTGGCGCTTCTCGCGCCGCGATGCCAGTCTGGTGGCGCTGGCTGTGCTGCACGCCGCGGTCCTGGCGGTGTGGCCGGTGGCGCCACTCATTGCGGTGGGAGTGTGGTGGAACTCAAACACCATTGCGCACAATTTCATACACCGGCCCTTTTTTCAATCGGCAGGGATGAACCGCCTTTTTTCCGCCGCGTTGAGCGTTCTCCTCGGCATTCCGCAGACGCTCTGGCGTGACCGTCACCTGGCGCATCACGCGGGCGTCGAATGGCGGTTGCGTCTTTCGCCGCGCCTAGTGTCCGAGACAGCGCTGGTGGTTTGCCTTTGGGCGGTGCTGGCATCTCTGCAACCGCATTTTTTCCTGCTGGTGTACCTTCCCGGATATCTGGCCGGGCTGGGGTTGTGCGCCCTGCAGGGGCATTGGGAACATGCGGTGGGACGGCCCACCAGCCATTACGGGCGCATTTACAACCTTCTGTGTTTCAACGACGGATATCACGCCGAACATCACGCCGCTTCCGCGGTTCACTGGACAAATCTGCCGCACCTCAGGAAGGCTGATGTAGCTACCAGCCCGTGGCCGCCCTTACTTCGCTGGATGAAGCCGCGCTGGTTGGGTGTGCACTGGTTGAAGACGTGCTGGATGAAGCCGCGCTGGTTAGATGGCCGGTGGCTTCTGGAGTCAATGGAGCGCCTTGTGCTGCGGTCATCCTGGTTGCAGCGCTTCGTCCTGCGGACTCACCGACAGGCCTTCCGCGCCCTGTTGCCCCGGTTACAGACCATTCGCCGCGTCACCATTGTGGGCGGCGGACTCTTTCCCAGGACAGCCCTGGTCCTGAGAGAACTTCTTCCCGAAGCCCACCTTACCATCGTCGATTCTGATCCGCGCAATCTGGAGACCGCGCGCGGACTTCTCCACGGAAACGTCGAATATCGCAACGAGCCCTATCTGCCGGGTGAATCGCTCGATTGCGACCTGACGGTAATTCCGTTGTGCCTGTATGGCGAACGCGCAATGGTTTATCGCCGTCCTCCTTCGTCCTCGGTTCTGGTGCATGACTGGATCTGGCGCCGTCGCGGAATCGGGGCCGTAGTCTCCATCGCGCTGCTCAAGCGCCTTAACCTGATTCAGAGATGAGAAGCCCAGAGATGAGAAGCGCGACGATAAGAAGCACAGCGATGAAAGCCGCAGCGACAAGAAGCGCCAGTCTGCTTCTGGTCTTCGTCCTGGCCAAGCTGGTCATCGTCTGGGGCCATGCCGCGCCGGTAACAGGCTGGTCTCTGCTGGCCTACGTGTGGCAGGACGTGATGGTCGCTCTGGCGTTTGGCGTGTTCGACATCACATTGCAAAGGATCGGAGCGGCAACTCAAATTGTCTGGGTGCTTTACTGGGCCATTGTGATCTACACGGCAGTCAATATTCCCGTAGGGCGCGTGCTTTCTACTCCACTCACACGGCCCATGCTCCGCGCTGCGCGTGGGCCGCTGGCCGATTCCATGCAGGTCTATCTGACCGCAACCAACATTTTGCTCGCCGTCTCCATCCTAGCGGCAGCCGCTGCGCTGCCTCGGCTGATGCGCTGCGTGCCGAGGCAGTTCGCGCGAGTGGCCGTGGTGTGCGCCATAGCGGTCGTCCTGCTCGGGCCGATGGCAAGCAGCCGGGCGGACACACACGGAATGGACCGCAACGTGGTAACAGCGCTGATCGCTACTGGATTGCCACGTGAAGTGGCAGGCGCCGAAGCGGGCGAATGGCGCACATCGCGCTTCCAGGTAGATGGAACCGTGGACCTTTCACGGTTTGCAGGGGCCGCCCACGGCTTCAACGTGGTGATGGTAAGCCTGGAATCGACCGCAGCCCAGTATCTCTCGCTCTACGGCGGCGAGTACGAGGTCATGCCCAATCTCAGTGCGCTGGCGCGAAGGGCGCTGGTATTCGAGAATGCCTATGCGGTTTATCCGGAGAGCATCAAGGGGCTTTTCTCGGTTCTGTGTTCCACCTTTCCCGCCTTCGACAGCCGCCCGGAAGAGTATGCGAATGTAGAGTGCCGCTCGCTGGCTTTGGTTCTCGAAGACAACGGTTATCGCACCGGCATGTTCCACTCAGGACGCTTCGGGTATCTGGGGATGGAGTCGATTGTCCGTTATCGCGGTTACCAGACGTTGGAAGATGCCGGCGACATCGCCGGCAGCCACAATTCCAGTTTCGGCGTTGACGAACCGGCAACCGTGGCGCGGATGCTGGCCTGGATCGATGCTCTGCCGCCAGAGCAGCATTTTTTCCTCACCTACCTGCCCATTGCAGGCCATCACCCGTATGCCATTCCGGAGCCCGGCCCCTTCGTGGGGACGGACGAGATCGTTCAATACCGCAACGCCTTGCACTACGGGGACGCTTCACTAGGTACGCTCATGGAAGGACTACGCGCGCGCGGGCTAGAGGAGAACACGATCTGGGTGATTTATGGCGATCACGGCGAGGCCTTTCGCCAGCACCAGGGAAACTACGGTCACACCTTCTTCCTCTACGACGAAAACATTCATGTGCCGTTTCTTATCGCCGCGCCCGGCCTGATGCGTGGACAGGAGCGGGTGCGCAAGGTGGTAAGCCTGGTGGACACCGCCCCGACCGTCCTTGACCTGATGGGCATTGCGCCACCGAAGAATTACCAGGGCCGCACCATGCTCGATGCCCCGCCGCGAATGGCGCTCTTCTTTGCCGACTACTCTTTGGCGCTTCTGGGCCTGCGCGATGGGCGCTGGAAGTTCATCTATGAAATCGGATCGGGCAGGACACAACTGTTCGATCTGGAGCATGACCCCAAGGAGATGTCGGACGTATCGGCACGCGAGACGGCGCGGGCGTCGTGGTATGGCCACGTAGTGCGCGGCTGGTGCAATGCACAGAAAAGCTATATCGCCCGGGCCGCGCTCCCGTGACGTGATTCTCGGCTCATTGCTATCCCTCGCGGAGTCGGCGCACGTAGTCATCAGCGTGCTCACTGGCCCACAGATGCTTGCCCGAGCCGCGTAAGGAAAGTAGGGGATCCGCCTGTGAAGCCTTACTGACTGCCATCGAACACCAGTCTTCATACCAAATCTCATAAAACCCATCTTGAATTTAAACTTTATGTCTGCGAGGTTAAATGATTGAAAATAGTTATCTTGTTGTCTGCACAAGAATCTTCTTGACACTATACTATGTAACACATAGTATGTATCACATCCTATATGGTGAACAGTAGATCAGCGAATGTAGATCTCTTCGAAACCCTTCGTCTGGAACTCCGCCGGGGCTGCCTGATCGTAGCGGTGCTGGCCCAACTGCGGGTCGAGCATTATGGATACACACTGCGCAAATCCCTGGCTGACGACGGACTGGAAATTGACGAAGGCACCCTCTATCCATTGTTGCGGCGGCTGGAAACCCAAGGTCTCCTGGTAAGCGAATGGCGGGAAGAGAACAAGCGGAACAAGCGTTTTTATCGTCTATCACCGGACGGTGAGCTGATCCTTAAACAGCTACTGGACGAGTGGCAAAGAATCAACACATCCCTGAACCGAATTCTCCAGGAGGCTTAACTATGGAACTGCTCAACCGCTACCTGCAAGCTGTAAAACGATATCTGCCCGGGGCGCAGCAGGACGACATCATCAAGGAACTCTCCGCCAATCTCCTGTCACAGATGGAAGACAAGGAGGCCGAACTGGGGCGGCCCCTGACTGAATCGGAGCAGGAAGCGGTCCTCAAGCAACATGGACATCCCTTTCTGGTGGCCAGTCGCTATCGCCGCCTGCCTCTGCAGTATCTGATTGGACCTGCAATGTTTCCGTTCTACTGGTACACGCTGTTGGCTGTCTTGGCTATAGTGGCAACGATCAATCTGGTGTCGAGCGCTGCCATGGTTCTTACTGGCAAAGGCATGGTGGTGGCGATGTCCGATGCCTGGGCCGGATTCTCGCTGGGGGCTGCTTGCTCCATCGGAATGGTTACAGTGGTATTCGCGTTGTTCGAGTACTTCCAGGTCAAGCTCCGCTTCTTTGAGCACTGGAATCCGCGCTCACTGCCCAAGGTGGTCAGCGATACGCAACAGGTTCCGCGTTCACGATCAATTCCCGAGTTCATCTTCAGCGTAATCGGTATTTTCGTATGGTTGGCCATACCTCATTACGAGCGCACCCTCTTGGTTCCTCTCGCCGGCCTGAAGCTGGGGCCTGCCTGGCATGCTCTGTACCTGCCGGTTCTCGTCCTGTCGGTGGCCAAGCTTGTGCCACTGGCAATCAACATCGTGCGCCCTGACTGGACGCGGCTTCGCTCAGTGGCCCACATCGCCGGCGCTGCCGCCCTTTTAGGGGTTGTAGGCTATTCTCTAACTGCGGGTTCCTGGGTAATACTTGCGGGATCCACCGGAAATGCAGCCATCTACAATCGCATCGTTACAGTTGGCAGCCATTCTTACACGGTGCTCGAAATCATCAACAAGTCCGTGGCCTTTACTTTTATCCTGGCAGGCATCATCACCTTGGTGGATTCATTGTGGCAGGCCAGCCGGCTGTTTCTCCGTCGTCGCAAACGGACAGTCGCGGCCATGTTGGCTTAAGTTTAGCTTAGGATAGGAGAACCGAGAATTAGGGGGTGAGTCCTGAGATGATCCACTGCCGAGATGTAACCAAGCGCTTCGGCGACTTCGTTGCCGTCGATCATGTGTCTCTGAATATTTCGTCTGGTATTAGTGCCCTGATCGGTCCCAACGGCGCGGGTAAGTCCACTCTGCTGAAGGTCTTGACCGGGTTGCTGTCCCCGGAGAGCGGAGAAGTGCGAATCGCCGGTCTGGATGTCGCCAGGCAGCCTCTCCAGGTTCGGCGCATCATCGGCGTCGTACCGGAAGAGTTCGGCCTGTTTGATTCATTGACCATAAAAGAGCATCTCGAGCTTACCGGTCCGATCTACGGACTCAGTACCCAAGAGACTCGTGAACGGGCCGGGCCTCTCTTGCGTCTCCTTGGCCTTGCCGATGCCCAGGACACATTTCTCGACCAGTGCTCTCACGGAATGAAGAAGAAGACGGCCTTGGCCGTGGCGCTGCTGCACAATCCTCGCGTCTTGTTGCTCGACGAGCCATTTGAAGGCATTGACCCCGTATCCGCGCGAACGATAAGTGAGCTATTGACTACGATCGCCGGACGCGGCATTACTGTTTTTCTTACCTCGCACATGCTCTCCATCGTTGACCGGTTGGCCACCGAACTCATGATGATCCGGGCTGGGCAGATCGTCTGGCGTTCCAGTACTCAGGCTGCCTCGCGACCGCTCGAAGAGCTTTATTTCGAACTGGTGGAAGCAGCACCCCAGGAGGAGCTCGCTTGGCTGCGATCACCGCCATCCTGAAGGCACTGCGCCGGGTAATCAAGCGGGACCTCCAAACAATTCAGTCGATCAAGCTCAACAACTTCTTTCTGTTTGCTGTGCTGTTGACCTACAGTTCGTTGGCCAGCCAAAGGGCGCCCTGGGGAGCTGCACCTTTTCTTGTGCTGCTGGGCTTGCTGCTGCTGTTCCCACTGTCATCGGATCCGCTGAGCAAGATCCCTCCTGTCCGCCTGGCGCTCTGGCCTCTTACCAGAAGGGACCGGCGGATCTTGCGCCTGGCCAGCTTTGGTGTAAGTCCGGCTTTATGGCTTGCCGTGCTGATCTTGCTCCTCACCAGCAGCGTGGCGATTGCGTTGTTGTTTCTTGCAGTGGTTGTTGGTGTTCACAGCTTGTCGGCCCTTGGCGGACTCGTGGTTCGACGAGCGCCTCTCTTCAATCTCCAACGCTACGTGCCTCAATTGCCGGGACGGCTCGGCGGGATGATTCGCAATAACGTACGGCAGATGCTGAGTGTGCTCGATCTTTACGTGGCGCTGACATTGAGCATCGCAGCCAACGCATATCGTTGGCTCAGCCCGCATCCGGAGCCGGCGGCATTTCCGATCATGGCAGTTCTAGTTGCCTTGGCATTGAGCACATATCCCCAATGCCTATTCGGGCTGGATTCCGACTCTGCTCTGGCTCGATACCGGTTGCTGCCCCTTCGAGGATGGCAAATCCTGTTGGCCAAAGATGCTGCGTATCTGGCGATTTTGCTGATGTTAGTTCTTCCGCTGAGCCCAGGTGCGGGTATGACCTTCGGGCTGGCAGCATTGGCCATCGGTCGTTATCCATCTCTGGCACTGTATTCACCACAGCACCGCTGGCGTTTTACCAGCGGCGACTTTCGTTTCGGAGTTTTGCAGATGTTGGCTGGGACCGGGCTAGGCCTGGCCGAACATCAGATCGGAGAATGGTTCTTGCTGGCGGCCGCCGTGGGCTATGCGGCATCACTTTATATTGGTGGACGGCATTGGGATCGTGGAACAACTTTGGGGGAATCAGCGTGAATCAGTTAATCAGCGTTATCTGCGCTAAGAAGTCGGTTTTTATCTTCTCCGCGTCTTCGCGCCTCCGCGGTGGGCGGCCTTATTGAGCTAAAGGCTAATGGCTAAGAACTAACGGCTCTTAGTGATCTTCCTTGCAGCCCTCACCGTATAATTATCTGCGAGACAAAACAACCATGCCCCCGAATGTCACCGAAGAGAGCTTGCAGCGGATACGAAAATTCGTGGAGAAGTATTGCGCCAAATCAGGCACGACCACCCATCCCGACAAAGAAGTTACCGAATCAGTCGTCTTGGGGTTGGCCCATCACATGGATACGCTGGGCAAACCGCTCTGTCCTTGTCGCTTCTATCCCAGCAAGGAAGAAGAGGTAAAGCATCGTACCTGGATTTGCGCCTGCGACGACATGCAGATCTACAAGTACTGTCATTGTCTGCTGTTCGTGAACCAGGATGGACTACCCATCACCGAGTATCTTCCTCCAGACCACGAAGCCCTGGCAACGTACGGAATCGTGAAAGATCCCACACCCGATAAAGGACGCGCTCTCCGCAACCAGGCAGAAGCACGAGAAACTGAGCGCAAGGAACGGCCTTCATAAAACGTGCGCCAATGCACGTACCCGGATTTTTCATGAAAATGCGAAATAGAGAAAAATGACCGTCATCCTGCCGGTCTACCCGCGTGGCAGCGAGGGTAGTTCAGAGGGGCCTTGCGTCTAGTACTGCAGTGTTATAAAACTGATATCTGATCGAGAAGCAGCATCTTTCGCCAGTGTTTGCGCGAGTCCTAGCATGTGTCACCGTCCACTAAGTCCACCTCGTCCACACTGACCTTCTTTCCATAAATCATGTGGTCCCTGAGAATTCGGCATAAAAGCCATTGACACTGACCCTGATTTATTCTATTTTGTAGAATCATGGCCAAAGGCGATTACCTGGGTGAGTTCGAGCAGATTGTTTTGCTGGCCGTGCTCCGTCTCAAAGACAACGCGTACGGCGTCCCGATCCGGCAGGAAATTGAAGATCGCACCGGACGATCGGCCGCTATTGGCGCTGTTTACGCCACTCTCGACCGGCTGGAAGGGAAGGGCTACATATCGTCGCACGTCGCCGATCCGACTGCTGAGCGTGGTGGACGCGCCAAGCGGTTTTTTCAATTGCGTCCTGAAGGCCTGCTGGCGCTGAAGAACTCGCAGCAGGCAGTCCGCCAAATGATGAAGGGCCTCAAGACCGTTTGGAGCTACTCATGATCAAGCCGCCACTCGCAGCTCTTTCACTTCTCTATGTGTTTTTACCGGAACAGGAGCGTGAAACTATCCCTGGAGATCTGATCGAGGAATTCCAGCTCCAACAATCTCCATCCTGGTTCTGGCGTCAGGTGCTCTTATCCCTTGGCGACCTGGCATGGCTCGGAATGAAGAGATCGCCCGGACGTACCATCCTCGCCATGTTGGCCGGCTATCTCGCAATGGCGAGTGCCGTCATGGCAACCTTCAAAGTTTGGGGGCTCCTGCACGGACCGCAGTCTATGCTGGCCATGATTCTGGTCGAACTGATCGGAGGATTTTTTTGCGCCACTCTTGGCGGCTACCTGGCTGCTCGAATTTCGCGTGGCAGCGGAATCAACGGCATCATCGGTCTTTGCCTCTTCTCCGTGGTGATGGGTGTTGTCTCGCTGGCCACCGAACCACTGTGGAACGAAGTCGCGATCATGTGCGCCTTTGTTCCTGGAGTCCTGCTCGGCGGCTACCTTCGAGCGCGTCAGGCGCGGTCATGATCCTTAAAGATTATGTCACCACACCCGGCAAGGATTGGCCGGCATCATAGGCTGCCCGACCTTGCAGCTAAATGCCTGTCCAAACTCCGGCATGTTTTGCACTACGCCATTCACGCGGAATTGTCGGGCAGAATGCGGATCAGTTTGCGCTTGTAAACGCAACTGCTCCGGACGCGTGCTTCCGCACCAGGTCTGCCCGTGGGCCAGAAAGAACTGCTGAATGGGCGTATAGCCATCCTGTTTTTGGTTCAGGTCAATGTTCTTGCGCTTGGCATCGGTTAAGAACGCAAGAAAGGCCAGGCGCAGACCACCGTTATCGGCTGTGTTCTCGCCCAGAGTGAGCTTGCCATTAACTTTTACGTCATCAACCGCGGTGAATCCACTGTATTCCTTCACCTCGCAGTCGGCCTTCTCTTCAAACTTCTTAGCGTCTTCCGGGGTCCACCAGTCGGAGAGATTCCCATTGGCATCAAACTGTCGTCCTTCATCGTCAAAGCCGTGAGTCAGTTCGTGTCCTACGACGCCGCCGATATGGCCGTAGTTCTCTGCATCTGTGGCATTCTTGTCATAGAGCGGGGGTTGCAGGATTCCAGCAGGGAAATTGATGTCGTTCATACTGGGGTTGTAATAAGCATCCACAGTCGGTGGACTGATGCCCCACTCCCCGCGATCGACCGGCTTGCCGATTTTCGCCAACTGGCGGTGGTTTTCAAATTCATTGGCATGCATCGCATTGCCGTAGGCATCGCCGCGCACGATTTTTAGCTTCGAATAGTCGCGCCAATGCTCTGGATACCCAATCTTATCGGCTACTGCGTGCAGCTTTTCCTTGGCCCGCACCTTGGTGGCCGGACTCATCCAATCCAGCGTGTCAAGGTCGTGGTCCATCGCTGCCTCGATGTCTTTCACCATCTGGAGCGTGGCTTGTTTGCTCGATGGTGGAAACTCCTGGGCAACGTAAACGGGGCCAATGGCTTCACCCAATGCGCCATCCGTAGCTTGCACGCACCGTTTCCAGCGCGGCCGCTGTTGTGGCTGCCCTCTCAGTTTGCGCCCGTAGAAGTCGAATATCTCTTCATCAAAGCCCTTGGGTAACGCATAGTTGGGAGTTGAGTTGATCAATTGCCAGCGCAAATAGGTCTTGATGGTATCCAGCTCCGTTGAGGCAAGCAGCGCATTCAATCCTTGAAAGAACTCGGGATTCGCAACGTTGAGTTCGCTCACTTTCGGAGATCCTATCTCTGTAAGGAATCGGCTCCATGCGATGTTGGGAGCCAGGCGCCCAAGCTCTGCAACCGGCATAAGATGGTAGACCTTTTTGGGATCGCGCTGCGTGGTCACATCGAGAGACACCTTGGCCAATGCGGTCTCTAATTGCATGATTTTTTGCGCATCGCTCGCCGCCTGGCTTTCCGGCTCACCCGTGAGCTTCAAGATGTTGGTGATGTGCTCGACATACTGCGTCCGCGTCTTCTCCGGCGCTTCGCCGGTGCGGAAGTAGTAATCGCGTTCCGGCAGTCCCATCCCGCCCTGGTCTACCGTTGCGATCTGTTTTCTTGCATCTTTGAAGTCCTGCTGTTCGCCAAAGTTGAACAATGCAGTGATTCCAATAAGCTGATAGTGCGCCAGCAGCTCCGGCAGCTCTTGAATGCTCTTGATTGCCGCAATGCGGTCCAGCTCCGGCTGCAATGGTTTCAGACCTTTTTGATTGATGGTGTCCGCATCCATGCAAGAAGCATAGAAGTCGCCGATTCTTTGTTCGTTGGCGGTGCGCTGTGCTCCACCTTGGGCCGCCTTGTCGAGTATGGCATGCAGCGCGTTTTGAGTATATTCCGCGACCATCGCCCCCGTTCCGAAGGCGGAACGGTCGCTGGGAATGGGATACAGCTTAGGAAAGTTCCCACATGCGTATTGGGCGAAATCCACGCATGGATCTGCTGAGGCATCGATCAATCGTTTATCGAGTCCAGGCAACCGGTCATAGGGCTTTTCTGAAGTGGGCGTCTGCGCCATTAGCGTTGCACATAAGGCAAATACCGCCATGAAAGCTGTTCCAATATTTTTTGTGTTTGGCACGATTGTTAGACTCCCTTTTAAAGCTTTTCGTTTAAAGCGCTATTCACTATTTTATCGAAGGCTGTTGGCCTGCCAGCCTCTCAGTCTTTCTCCTGACATACAGCAGCTTGTCCACCTCTGCAATCACTACGCCTTCCGTATCAGTCACGACCGCTTGAAATTGAGGCTCGACCTTGGGTTGAAGCTCGGCCTGGGCCCGGATCTCTTCAATTTTCTCGAAAGGAATATGAAAGTGGGCCTTCATGAGCCCTTTCCCCGGTTTCTTAAAGCGGATGGTGGCCGCTTTGTCCCACACAATGTAATTGGGGCCCAGATTATTGATGAGCATCAGCATAAAAAATGGATCGCACATGGCATAGAGCGATCCGCCAAAATGGGTGCCAACGTAGTTCCGGTTCCAGAACTTCAGCGGCATCTCCACGTCAACCGTGAGGAAATCGTCTGAAATATGCTTTACACGAATTCCAGCGCCGAGAAATGGTGGGTAAAAGTTCAAGAACCTCAGGAGTTTTCGTTTGGCTTTGGGCATAGAGGTGTTTCCTCTGTTCCCCCTGTTCCTCCGTGTTTCGAAGGTTTTTGGTTTATCAGCGTTAACCAGATCAGCGTCATCAGTGGTAAAAGAAGCTGGTTGCTAAACCAACTGCACTTTTTCCTGCAGATCAATTCCAGCACGCCGGAGGATGCCGGCGATTTCTCCGTCGTTCAGCCGGCTGGCATCGTACTCCACGCGAATCGTGCGCTCCTTCTCGTCAAACTTGATCTTGCGGATGCCGTAGACCTCTCTGGCATTATTGAGCGCCCACATCTCTTTTTCTCCGGGCGGTATTCCGTATTTAAAAACCACATCCAGCAGGGTCATAAGAGCTTCCTCACAAGTATTGAATCGCGAAACACTCTAATATAGTCGAAGTTAGGTTGGAGCAGAAACTCGAATGGCATCCCATGAACACATGGCTGGCAGCTTGCATCCCAAACCAAATACGGTGCTGGACCCGGTTTGCGGCATGTATGTTGACCCGGCCAAGGCACGCGCGTCGGCTGAATACAACGGCGTCACCTACTTTTTTTGCAGTCCGCGATGCCGGGAGCGCTTTCAAGCAGAGCCGGAAAAATATCTGGCTCCCAGACCTCCAGTCAATGGACCGTTGTCACTGAGCAATATTGCTCCTCCAAGTTCTCAGACGGTCACACCTGCGCCATCCCCAGTAGAGAAGGGAATCGCCTCCTATGTCTGCCCTATGGATCCGGAGGTGCGCGAGAGCCAGCCTGGCCCGTGTCCTCTCTGCGGAATGGCGCTTGAAAGGGAGACGGTGGACACGGTTGAGTACACCTGCCCCATGCACCCGGAGATTGTTCGCGACCAGCCCGGTAGTTGCCCCATCTGTGGCATGGCATTGGAACCAAGGACCGTAACTGCCGTGCAGGAAGAGGATGATTCAGAGTTGCACTCCATGCAGCGGCGCTTCTGGGTTGGTGTTGCTTTGAGCGTTCCATTGCTGGTGCTTTCTATGGCAGTCATGCCGGAAAAGCTTCCCTTGGGCTGGCATGAGCGGCTGCAATTCGCGCTGGCGACTCCGGTGGTGTTGTGGGGAGGCTGGCCTTTCTTCCAGCGTGGGTGGGCCTCCATCATGAATCGCCACCTGAATATGTTTACCCTGATTGCCCTGGGTACGGGCACAGCCTATCTCTATAGCGCAGTCGCAACCATCATGCCTGGAATTCTTCCTGACTCCGTTCGTCGTTATGACGGCACAGCGGAGGTATATTTTGAGGTCAGCGCAATCATTGTCACGCTGGTGTTGTTGGGGCAGGTTCTGGAATTGCGCGCGCGCAAAAAGACCGGGAGCGCGATCCGCGCCCTGCTCGATCTGAATCCTAAGACTGCAAGGCGTCTGCGCCCGGATGGGTCCGACGAGGAAGTTCCATTAGAGCATGTACGCCAAGGCGACCGTCTGCGAGTGCGTCCCGGAGACCGTATACCGGTAGACGGCACGGTGGAGGAGGGCGCGAGCTCGGTGGACGAATCCATGATTACAGGTGAATCCATTCCAGTGGAAAAGCAGGCCGGAGCAAAAGTGGTTGGCGGCACAGTCAACCAGACCGGTTCTTTTGTCATGCGCGCGGAAAAGTTGGGTTCAGAAACTCTGCTGGCCCGTATTGTTCGTATGGTGGCCCAGGCCCAGCGCAGCCGCGCTCCTATACAGTCGCTGGCAGACAAAGTTGCAGGTTACTTTGTCCCAGCCGTGGTGCTGATCGCCGTGCTCACATTTCTTGGCTGGGTACTCTTTGGGCCGGAGCCGCGCTTTGCTCACGCACTGGTGAATGCAGTCGCCGTTCTAATTATTGCCTGTCCTTGCGCGCTGGGATTGGCAACGCCCATGGCCATTATGGTTGGTACGGGACGCGGGGCCCACGCCGGTGTGCTCATCAAAAATGCTGAGGCCCTGGAAACCTTGGAAAAAGTTGACACGCTGGTCATTGATAAGACTGGAACGCTTACCGAAGGTAAGCCTCGCCTGATGCGAGTGCTCGCCGTCGGCGACGTGCAGCAAAACGAACTGCTGCGCCTGGTGGCGGCGGTGGAGCAGGCCAGCGAACATTCATTGGCTGCTGCTATCGTAAAAGGAGCGGAAGAGCGCGGGCTTAGTCATGGTAGCGCTTCAAATTTTCAGTCGATTACCGGCAAAGGCGTCGTGGGACAGATAGATGGCCATGAGGTAGCCATCGGCAATCTAGCTTTATTGGAAGCTCGAAATATCAGTACAAACACGCTCACTGCACAGGCAGAAGAGTTTCGACGCCGGGGAGAAACCGTAATGCTGGTGGCCATCGATCAAAAACCAGCAGGCTTGGTTAGCGTGGCCGATCCAATTAAAACCTCGACGGTGGAAGCAATTCGAGAACTGCGTGAAAGCGGTTTGCGGCTGGTGATGCTCACCGGCGACAGTCGCACCACCGCGGAGGCCATTGCGCATGAGTTGGGGATCGACGAATTCGAAGCTGAGGTCTTGCCGGAGGAGAAATCCGAATCCGTGAAACGATTGCAAGCGCAAGGCCGTGTTGTAGCCATGGCAGGCGATGGTATTAACGATGCTCCAGCCTTGGCGCAGGCGGATGTCGGTATCGCCATGGGCACCGGCACAGATATCGCCATTGAGAGTGCCGGCATTACCCTGGTCAGAGGCGATTTGCGCGGCATTGCCCGAGCGCGCAATCTCAGCAAGTCCACAATGCGCAATATCCGCCAGAACCTGTTCTTTGCTTTCGTATACAACATGCTGGGCGTACCTATCGCTGCCGGGGTGCTGTATCCATTCCTGGGATCAAAGGCGCTTCTGCAGCCAATGTTCGCTGCCGCTGCTATGAGCCTCAGTTCGGTTTCAGTGATTGGAAACGCTCTGAGGTTACGCAAAATCCGGCTCTAACTGTTATTGCAATCAAAAGCTCCGCCGCAAAGGTCATGAAGAACGCAACCCCGGTTCACCGCAGAGGTCGCAGAGAGCGCAGAGAAAAGCCCGGGGAATCTGAATATCCGATGACCGGAACTGTCAAACATAATGCTTCAGGAAACGTGCAGAATTTGGTTTTTGTCTTCTCCGCGTCTTCGCGCCTCCGCGGTGCAAGTTAGTTTCTGTTGGTTGCGGCTCAAGGTTTCTCTGCGCTCTCTGCGACCTCCGCGGTGATCGCTTTTTGGTTTTATTTTTTCTCCGCTTCCTCCGTGTTTGAAAGGTTCTTGGTTTATCAGCGTGAATCAGCGTAATCAGCGGCAGAACTGGTTTGTCTTCTCTGCGCTCTCTGCGACCTCTGCGGTGGAACTGGGGTTTGGTTGCGCTCTGATTTTGCCGACTGCTATTTGCTATTTGCCAATTGCTCCTTCACACCACCTGCTTCTTCCACCGCCCTAGTCTGAAGACGTAAATGGCGATCATTGCTAAAAGAGTTTCCGCCGTTAATATGGCCAGAAAGACCCCATTGGGGCCGAGTTGAAGACCCCTTGCCAGCAGGAATGCCAATGGAAGCTGTACGATCCAAAAGCAGACAAGATTGATCATAGATGGGGTAGAGGTGTCTCCAGCTCCGTTGAACGCCTGCACAATCACCATGCCGTATGCATACAGGACATAGCACAGGCTGATGATCCGCAGACAGTTGGAGCCGATCCCAATGGCCACCGGATCAGTACTGAAAATTCCCACGAGGCGCGGGGCAAACAGCAGGAATATGAGCGAGATCGTCCCTAGAAAGATCATGTTAAAGAACGCGGCCCGCCATACCGACTGTGCCGCCCGCTCCGGATGCTTGGCTCCCAGGTTCTGTCCTACCAGCGTTGCTGCGGCGGAGCCTAGCCCCCATGAGGGCAGGATAGAAAAGATCACAATGCGGATGGCGACCGTATAGCCTGCAGTAGCAGCGTCGCCGAACGTCTGAATCAGGCGCACCATCCCCACCCAGCTCGTCGTTGCTATCGCGAACTGTAGGGCGCCGTTGCCGGCGATCCGCATGATGTTGAGCATCACCTTCAAGTTGAAACGGCAATGCTCGCGCTTGACGACGATGCGCCCCCGGCCTCTCCACAGAATGTACAACTGGAACAAGATCCCCACGCTGCGACCAATGCTGGTAGAGACTGCGGCCCCTGTGACCCCAAGCTTGGGGAACGGCCCCAGACCCCGGATCAGGCAAGGATCAAGACAGAGATTGATAAAGTTGGCCAGCCACAATACGCGCATGGCCACCGCCGCATCGCCTGCGCCTCGGAAGATGGCGTTCATCAGGAACAACATCAGGATGATTCCTGAGCTGCTCATCATGATGCGGGTATAGGTGGAGCCTATACGCAGCATGTTGGGGCTTGCTCCCATCATGGCCAGCAACTTGGGCGCAAGTGGAAAGCAGACGGCAAAAATTACTGCCGAAACCACTACGCCTAAAATGATGGACTGCACGGCAGCTTCAGCAGCGCCTGATTTGTCTTGCTCTCCTGTACGGCGGGCGACCACTGCCGTCGTGCCCATGCTCAGTCCCACGGCCACGGCAAAGATCATCATCAGCATGCCTTCGGTTATGCCAACGGTGGCCGCCGCATCGTTCCCAAGGTGGGAGACAAAATAGATGTCAACAATGCCAAAGAGCGATTCCATCGCCATCTCCAACACCATGGGCACAGCCAACAGAACGATGGCCCGGTTAATCGAGATCGCGGTAAAGTCTTGTTTGGAACCAAATATGGCCTCTTTGACCAGGGCAACCCAGGTCTGGGCCTTTTCTTGAGTGGGAATTGCTGCCGTAGAATTCAATGTAATTCTCCAAAAGCTGCACGGTCCAAAATAGAACCAACAGTAGAAATTAAGGGTTTGGAGTGGAAATCAGGCGACCACGAATCGAGTCGCTGAGAAGAAAGTGCGGGGATTTAGAATTGTCAGGCGCATGGCAGTAAATATTTTGTACCACAAGATCGCAGCCTTGAGCAAGGGAAAATTGCGGATTTTCTTCTCCCTTTTAGATTGGCTGTACCTTCAGTTCCTTTTGAGCTAGGGCTGCATATTGTAGTGACCCGAAACCCGCATCATTCTTTTCAACCTGGAACTTGCAATTAATCAAAGGTCACATTCTTAAGAGTGACCTCACTGTACAATCTGTGCAGTTTTGCGAAGTCAAAAAGGAAATTCTGGTTCAATAGAACCCTGCAAAATTCAGTTCAGGAGAACGAAAATGAGGTCTGCCGTTACTGGATTTACAACGCTGCTACTGCTGGCGCTCATGGGATGTGGCTTTTTGAAACACCAGAGCAACGCTGACTCCAAAAACCGGGATAATGCCGGGTCTAAACTGAAGGCCCCCACCAGCAAGATGGTACTGGAGACCTACCGTGGCGGAGAGTCTTTTGTGCCGCCGGTACCGGCGCCAAAAATAGAGGGTCCATTTCACCTTAAAACCAGTTGGATTCCCGGAGAGCTCCGCTTTGAATCCCTTACGATGGTCGAGCCGTTCCAAGAACAAGAAAAAACGCCGAAGAAGAATAGAGGCGTGCGATTGGAGATCACCAGCATGACTTATGTAATTGACGGAAGGAAAGGGGAGCAGCACAAGGCGTGGGCCTACCTGGATGAAGCTGAAGCTCGGGACTTTGACATGGCACTCTCCTTTTTGGCAGATACCGCAGCAGCCTGGGGCAAGAAGAAGCCTGATCCACGCCAGGAGGCGAGGTATCTAGCAAGAAACTCCCTCGTGGCAACGCTGGCCTTTGACCATGAGGAACCTATGCTCTCGCTCGTAGGGCTGAGCAATGACGCTTTTGGTGTATCAGTGCTAAGAATTCCAGCTTCGAACATTGGCGAGGTACAGGCAAAATTACGGGCGGCGCTGAAGACACTGGAAGGAACATAAGGCCAGGGCACCACTCCTTATGAGTTTCCTGCTCCGGTAGCAGTGGCAAGAGGGCTCGGTGAGAATGTAACGGTGCTTAATTACCAATTTTGCTCAATTACAAATTTCTCTTACACCTATGTTCTATAATCCTTCGGATTCGCGAGGAGAGCTATGAAATCACTGTTCGCAGTACTTCTTTTTACTGCCATGGCCTGCGCCCAGGGCCCGGCTGAGCAGGGAAGAGTTGTGCGTTACCAGCCCAAGCCCGGCGATCTTAAATATGTGTATGCATCGTCGTTTCCCCCGGTCGCGAAGCTCAAGTCCGGAGACATTCTTGAGACCAACACTGCGGATTGTTTCGGTAATGTAATCAAAAAGCCTGGCGATACACTGGCCTTGGTCAAAGGCGATAATCCCCTCACCGGGCCTTTTTACATTGAAGGCGCTGAACCAGGCGACACGCTGGCCGTCAAAATCCTCGACATTCAGGTGGATGGTGACCAGGGCATCGGTGCGCTTGCGCCTGGTTTTGGAGCGATCAATAGCACCGCATATACTCCGATGATCAATCCTCCTATTCCGGAAAAAATCTGGTTTTATCCTATTGACCACGCCACGAACACCACTACCTTCCAGGCGCTTGACTCCAAGTTCAAGGTGAAGATTCCTTTGCATCCATTTTTTGGCTGCATCGGAGTGGCGCCGGCGGGCGGCGAAGCCCGCAGCTCCGTGGTGCCTGCGGAATTCGGCGGCAATATGGACTCTCCCGAGGCCAGCGTCGGCAATACCGTCTACTTTCCGGTCAACGTTTCCGGCGCGCTCTTATTCCTGGGCGACGGACACGCCGCCATGGGCGATGGCGAAATTGCGGGTACGGCAGTTGAAGTCCCGCTCCGGGGACGGGTCCAGGTGCGGGTCGTTAAAGGCCAGAAGATCAATTGGCCTCGGTTTGAAAACGAAGACTACATTATGACCGTTGGGGCCTATCGTCCGCTGGACGATGCCTTACGCATTGCCTTTACCGAATTGGTGGCCTGGATCCACGCAGACTATGGCCTCTCTGATCTTGATGCTTATGAGCTGCTCTCGAAGGTCGCAGAAATTCATCTGAATGAGATGGTCGATCCAAACTATGTGGTCGTGGCCAAGATCAATAAAAAATTCCTGCCGCCCCATAAATGAAATGGCAACTGTAAAGAAGGCCGCAACAAAAACCAAACCCTTAACGAGGAGAATTCGGGGGTGAATTTTTCTCCGCTCCTGGGGAGGAATACTTTTACAATGGAAGGGTAGAGAACCGAACGTCATCCGCGATGACGTTAACTTGAGCCGTTTTGCGGGCGTGAGTGGAGCTTGTCACCCTCGAGGTGAGCGGAGCGAGCCGAAGGGCCGCAGGCGAAATCCTGAGCGATAGCGAAGGATCTCTTCGACAAATCCGAACGTCATCCGCGATGACTCAAACTTTCGTGGTCTTTATCTCACTAGGTCCATCTCCGTTCCAAAGCATGATTAGAAACCAGAGCTGCCAGCAGATTAGAAGTTTCCAACTGAAAATTACCAATTCATTAATACCCTACTGAATATCCCCACCCCCTGCAGATACGCCAAGGATACGGTAAGGATATTTTGAGTCAGAAAGAGCTTTGCAATCGCTAATAAAGCACTGGAGCGACGGAAAGGTAAAGTCAAAAGCTTTACCGCAGAGGTCGCAAGAAAGAACGGAGAACGCAGAGAAAACCTAACCCAAAAACACCGGCGGGGATACACCAACTCTGGAATCGCTCTAAGTCCCTTTGCTGCTCAAAAACGCCTTTGGTTCCGCTTGACGTCTTTGCAGAGCTTCTTGATTTTCTGTCTCGCGTTCCTTCGGGCGTTCTCGTCGGATTGAACAACCGCATAGCGCAATTCTCTTTGCAGTTTGAGATAACTGCGCCAGCGTTCGGCGGCCAGCTCGCCATTGGCAAGTGCTTCCTGGACAGCGCATCCCCGATCGGGGCCGTGGCTGCAATCGCGGAACATGCAGGATTGCGCTAATACTTCAATCTCAGGAAAGGTATTGCTCAATGATGTCGGCTCCGGCCAGAACTGCAACTCCCTGATGCCGGGGTTGTCGAGGACCAAGCCTCCGCTGGGCAGGATAAACAACTCTCGGTGGGTGGTAGTGTGGCGTCCCCGGCCATCACTCTCACGGGTTGTCCCGACCTCCTGGCGTGCTGTTCCCAGCAATTGGTTCACGATAGTCGACTTGCCCGCCCCCGACGATCCCATGAGGGCGGCCGTCCGGCCTGGATTCAGATAGGGCAGCAGGGCGTTAACAGAATCTGCCGAGATAGCTGTGATCGGAATTACGGGGATGCCTGGAGCTGTCGCTGAGACTTCCTGGACACGCTCCTCAACATGGCTGCAGCAGTCCGATTTATTTAATACGATTACGACCGATGCTCCACTTTCTCCAGCGGCGACTAAATAGCGTTCCAGCCGCCGCAAGTTGTAATCCTGATCGAGACCAAATACAAAGAAGAGGACATCGATGTTGGCCGCCAGCACTTGCTCCACGACGGCATTACCGGCCGCCTGCCTTGAAAATCTGCTGCGTCGTGGGAGAACTTCATGAATGATCGCCAGATCATTTGGAGCATACAGCCGGAATGCCACCCAATCGCCCACCACCGGTAACTCGGAGTTGGTAGAGCGATAGAGCAGAGAACCGGCAACCTCTGCTGTTGCTTCCCCAGCTTCGGCATAAATCGAATATGCATGACGATTATGGTTAAAGATTCGGCCTGGCAGAAGGCCTGCTGCCTTATGGCATTCAAATTCATTCGCCCAAGATTCATCCCATCCAGCTAGCTCTAATTGCATTGAGACACTCCATTCGCCGCGCAAAGCGCTTTAAGGCGTGCGGTCACACGTAGGCTTTATGTTTGTAAGGAAGAAAGCAGCGCCGGGTTAGCGGATGGCAGTCATAGGCAAGGAGATGAGTCTAGCGCTTACATCTGATGCCAGTCTGGGCAAGATTGAATAACTCCCAGACTGGCATCGCACTATGACGCACTTGTGCGTTATACCACATTCCTTTTGGATTTGGTGGCGGCAACGATTTACGGACAGGCACAGCCGGTGATGACATCGGTATCCATGGTGACCGCGCCATTCTGCGCCAAGGCTCTACCTTCTAGATTAACGCCGGTGGTTATTGTGATTGATGTCAGCGCCAGGATGCTTCCTTTGAATTGAGAAAAAGTCCCTAGAGTCGCTGAGCTTCCCACCTGCCAGAAGACATTGCAGGCCTTAGCGCCATTGGTCAGGACAACGCGACTTCCGCTCCCGGTCGTGAGCGTGGACGAAATCTGAAAAATGAACACCGCGTCTGGCTTGCCCTGAGCATCCAGAGTAACGTCCCCGGATACCGCAAGGGACGATGTCGATTTATAGACGCCAGATGTGAACGTCCGTCCGACCAAATCTCCAGACACCGACGTGGCACCTGATCGTCCGGCAGCATCGTTGTATCCAGCATTCAAGGCCGCTTGAGCTTGGGCTGCGGCACCGTCCGCCTTATGGATTGTCCCGCCCGCTAGTCCCGGGGGAAATCCCGTGACGGCCGTACCCGGACTGACTCCGACATCCCCGGAAACTACGGTAGAGCCCGTGTTGGTGACCGTAGATCCTGCCAGCACCGTGAAGTTTCCAATAAATGGACAAAGAGCTACCGGTGGTACTCCCGTGTCCTTCCCCGAACCGGTTGTAAAGGTTAAGTGAAATGGTGCAGCGATGGATACTCCGCCGAGGTCTTTGGCTCCGGTAGTCACCGTAACCGTAAATGTAGTATTCGGCGCCAAGTTCGCCGAAGGAGTGAAAGTGGCTGTGTGAGTGACGACGTTATAGGTCACAGTTCCGGCCACACCTTCAATGAAGAATGTATTGGGATTAATAGTAAGCGAGTCCATTTGCTCATCAAAAGTCACTTGGATCTTCTGGTCAAGTGGCACGTTTGTAGCGCCCGAGGCAACATTGATTGCAACGATCCGCGGTGGGGAAGTGTCTGTGGTTGCTCGGGTGGTAAAGGAGAAATTAAAAGGAGCCGCAAGCGGCGTGCCGCTGATGTCCCGAGCGGCAACGGTAATAGTCGCACTGTACATAGTATTCGGGCTGAAGCCAGGAGATGCCCTGAAGGCAGCAATGTTGTTGGTGGTGTCGTAAGTAACTGTGCCAGCCACGCCCGCGACAACAAAGCTGCTTGTATTGATACTGGCCGGATCCATCGGCTTGCTGAATACCACTGCAACCGCGCGGTTGGTGGCCACTCCATTGGTTTGGGAAACTACCATCAATATCGAGGGAGCGTCAGAAACCAGCGGTGCGGGTAGGGTGGACAGGCCGCTACAGCCAATGAGAAAAACTGCTAGCAGAAGGGAAAGTGCAACTTTAAAGAACCAATGAATTGACATTTATGTGATTCCTTTAATCAACTGCGGCAAGCTAGAGGGAGAACAAAACCCGGTAGGCAGACCTGCTGTTGTGACAGCAAGCACGATTTGTGCCAAAACAACTCTCAACTGTTAAACTATATATTCCATGCACTGTTGCGTAGAAACTGACGTATTTGACCCGTGTTGCGGACATGGTAGTTAAATACTCATATATATACACTGCCATTCTACTTGTTGGTAATATTCAGTGTTGTTAGGTTGGAGTGAAGCTAACTTAATTTATAGATTTAATAGTAAATATAGTTAATCTATAGTCCATTTATCGGACAAGATTGTGATGTACTCACTAGTTTGGGATTGGCGATACATTTAGAGTGAGCTAAGTATTTGAGGGAGTACATGTACAAAGGTGTGTTCTGTTTTGAACAGTTGCTATGACTTTCTGAGTATTCATAATTGTTTTGTTTACATTCTGCAAGGTGAGAGTATTCGAGGGTACAGCCGCGTAACGCTCGACGGCCGAGAAGCGGAAGTTGAGCTCATTCCCATTTTCATTGCTTCAACCTTAACCCAGCGCGTCAGTTTGGCCACCACGATATAGGGCAGATGTACCTTTTCCAAAAAACTCAACAAAACATCATCACAAAATCCCGCATCAGCCCGTACCATCCGCAGGCTGTGCCGGGGTCTAATAAGGCCAGGGCTTCCTTCAAAAACTCCACTACTCAGCGCCCCGAACTGCAGTTGCCGCTGCGTAACCAGCCATGCATCACAAAATGGGCTTCGGCAAATATGGCCAGCAAAGGATGATGGCTGGGACGTCCCCGCCGGCGCGGGGTATAACTCTGCCGCACCCTTGCACCTCATCATGGATGGCGCTTACGACCGTACACGCTGCAATTGGTGCTGGATTTCGGCTACATTCCGGTTGTACCGCCCCGACCCAACCGGCTGGATCCGTGGCAATACGACAAAGCTCTGTACCACAAAACGCAATGAAGTTGAGCGGTTGAAAGGCTTCCGCCGCATCTTTCACGCTTCGACAAACTCGATGTAGTCTTTCTGGCTTCCTCAACTTGCTCTGATCGTCGAAGCTCTCAGAACTTAATTAGAGCGTGTTTCAAAAATAGGTTCGGCCTCAAACTAAGTACTTTTAGATGAGGCAGTTAGTTTGTTGAGCTTCTGTCATGAAGAAGCGACAGAGGCTGTTGAGCGACGAACATTGGACGTTGGTGG